>Ga0207800_1000119_pt1 | contig 28299 bp, 16 predicted proteins | sample LuqExpMetageno11_FD_187769 | JGI IMG/M metagenome (GOLD analysis project Ga0207800, IMG submission 187769) | Tropical forest soil microbial communities from Luquillo Experimental Forest, Puerto Rico - Sample 11 (SPAdes) | ecosystem: Environmental > Terrestrial > Soil > Tropical forest ... | reverse complement strand
ATAAAAGCTGTTTAATAGGATCTTCAGGGCGAGCTGAGTAGCATCAAGTACTCTATATTCATTTTCATTAGAAGCTCCTCGCATCCTTTTCTTTGTCTGTGTCCTTTTATTAAGCAAATCTTCAAGGATCGAAGGCACGATTCCTTTGTAAACGGCGGGAGGTACGAACTCTCCTCCAGACGGAGGTTTGATAGTTACCCCGGCGGGCCTGTCACCCGTAACTACTGTTGTATAGCACAGGTTATGTGCCATCATTATAGTTGGGTAAAGGGACTTGTAGTCAAGAATAAGCACATTTTTCAGAAGTCCCTTCTGAGGTTCCAGAACCTCGCCACCTTTAAGGTCAGAGCTCATTTTATATCTCTCGGCCGACACTCCATCATCAGGTTTTGGAAGGAGAACCCTGTTGCGGAGCCCGAATTCTCTGAGAAGAAGCATTTCCACCATCGAAGTCTGGCCTCCATCAACGACTTCCTGAAGCAAGCTTCCACTCACCTGGGCAAGGGCGACATATTTGTCAAGGAGTTTCAAATTAAGAATAAGTTCGAGGGCAAGCTCTGCGTCCCTGCGTGAGTAATCGACAAATTTTTTGAATTTTTCTCCTGTATCGAGCCAGTACTCTTCCATCTCAAGAGGAGGCACATCTAATTTTTCACGGTCTAAAAGTTCCTTTGAAACCGTACGCAGAGTATACTGTTTTAGACTGAAAGCTCTTCTTACCAAAGGAAGCGCATCCACAACCACCCGACCTTTCATTTCGGTACGGGTAATAAGTCCGAATCGTCTGTAACCTATTTTGCTGCCATCCCGGCCAATAACAGGGTTTATTACTTCCCCTTTTGAAACCAGAGTTTTGACTCTGTCCGTTATGTAAGGAATATCGAAATCCTGGTGATTATATCCAACTACAATGTCAGGGTCATAATCGCAGAAGATCTCGAAAAACTGATTTAGCATATCGGTCTCATTCTTGTAGGACCAAACATCGGAATTCAGACCTTCCATGGGTTTTGCCAGAAGTACTAAAGTTTTATGCCCCTTATACTCCGGCTCGAAAGAAAAGCTGATCATGATTATAGGGGAAACCTCAGGAGAAGGCATTCCTCCATCGAGAGGCAGGCATTCGATATCAAAAGCTAGATACTTCAGGGGGGCGAGAGTAAGATTTTCAACTTTATCGAATCCGGATGCAAGGATTGAAGCGTCACATGCAAACTTCTCACAGTGAGAACTACCTGAACCATTTGTCCGGATATATTTTGCAGGGTCAACTGGATCTCCTTCTGCAGATACCCAGACCATACCTCCAAGATCTCTGTCAATTAAAAAACGGTTTCTGAAGAGAATATCGGTTTCATAAACTTCCCATTTGCCTTCTACTCTCATTACATCCTGGAGCTTCAGAATTTCATCCCTGATCTCGGGCACCTCTCTGGGCAGGTGAGTAGTAACCCTGAGCATCTTTATTTTTGTTTTCTGATACCCAATAGGCTCGAATTTATCAACAATTTCTATTTTTTTAACTTGCGTGAAAGTATCTTCGATAAGCCTAGCTACAACATTAAGGTCTCCAGAAGCCTTGAGATAAAAATAAGGTTCAAAATCGGGAACAAAACAGCAAACACTCTTCCCGTCCGCTCCCCTTCCAAAGAGGCGGATTACGGGGCTGTTGTCATTGACGACTTCATAGTCTGCATCCAAGATCTGGAAATCCATAGGCATGGTTTAGGTTTTAAGATAGACATATAACTTTTGTTGTACTTTTGAAAAACAAGATTATATTTTCGAGAAAGCCCGTAGAATTTAAGATGAAAAATAAAGAACTTCAAGTTAAAACCTTAGAAAGGGAGACTTCAAGTTGAAAATCTTCAAGAAGAAACCGAAAATTCAAAAGAAGCTGAAGCTCGAATAGCCTCAATTATTGAATCTGCCTTCAGGTCCTCAAGTGCAAGATATCTGGCTCCAAGTGCACTGGAAATTTCCTGAGCAAGCCCGAGTTTAATCATGCTGCTTTCCGTATCAATAACTGCAGATTGTATGCATTCTTTTCGGAACATGGAAGCTATTGTTTTTGTCTCTTGGATAGGAGATTCACCATTCATACTGATATTTGCCCTCCCATCAGAGATCAGAACCATAAACGGACAGGTATCCGGATCACGGCGGAGTTCTGCATGTATGGTTTCATAGCCTTTCATTAGACCATGAGAAAGGGGAGTCTTTCCTCCGGTTGGCAGTTCCTCCAGATACTTTTGTGCCATTTCCACGCTGGATGTTGGCGGCAACACCAGTTCTGCCCCTGAGCCCTTAAAAGCAATAAGCCCCACCTTATCACGTTTCTGGTAGGCATCCATCAGCATTGAAAGCACTGCACCTTTAGAAGCTACCATCTTCTGTTGAGCTCCCATAGAGCCGCTAGCATCCACAACAAAGAGTACAAGATTCCCTATCTTTTTCTCACGGACTTTTTGCCTGAAATCCGAGTCGTGAACTATTATAGCGTTTCCGTTTTTTTCCCTTACAAGCTGGTAAGGTGCAGCTGCCCTCAATGTGGCATCAAAAGCAAGATCCGTAGTTTTTTTCTCGGGAATTCTACTCTTTATATACCTACCCTGTTTGGATTTCGTTAGAGTTTTGCTGCGCCGACCTGATCCATTTCGGTTATTTCTGCGAAAATCAGGAGACAATTGCTTTATCTGGTAACTCTCTCCTGTTGCAAAAATAGTTTCTGAGGAAGCATCCGGCTGTTCCCCAGTGCTATCCTGTGAGTTATCTGATTTCTGCTCTTCCGGATGGGCCTGCTCTTTTCCTGACTGTTCGTTATGTCCTTTTTTTTGCTGTCCGCCTTTATTTTTTTCTCTTTCCTTTTCTTTTTCCCTTTGTTTTTCTATGCTCTCATTCAGTTTATCTTGTTTATCAGAATAATTATCAAAGGGTTTTCTGCGCATACGGTGAGGAAGGACTAATTCTGCAGCTTCTTTTACATCTTCTTCTAGAACCTCAGTTCTCCCGTTGAAAGCTGCAAGCGTGAGAGAGGTTTTCATCATTGTGATGTCTGCCCTGTGCCCATCGACTCCCATATCAACACAGATCTGACTAATCAATTCAAGCATGCTATCTGAGACTCTCACTTTAGGAAGTAATTTCTGCGCCAGAAGAATCTGTCTACAAAGCTCAGACTCTGCAGCCTGCCAACTTACTACAAAAGACTCGGGGTAAGTCTCATAGCTGAGCCTGTATTTGATAAGTTCCACTCTTCGGGCTACATCCATAATTCCCTTTATATCTACGCATAAACCGAAACGATCCAATAATTGGGGGCGTAGTTCTCCTTCTTCAGGGTTCATAGTGCCTACAAGAACAAAATTCGCAGGATGGGAGTAAGAAATTCCTTCTCTTTCAATAGTATTTACTCCCATTGCTGCAGAGTCAAGGAGCACATCTACAAGATGATCATCCAGAAGATTTATCTCATCAACGTATAGGATGCCCCTGTGAGCAAGAGCAAGTACCCCAGGCTCAAAGCGTTTTTCCCCTTTCTTGATAGCATGCTCTATATCAAGAGTCCCTACAACCCGATCCTCAGTGGCACTTACAGGCAGATCCACAACTTTCATCTTTTCAGACGAACTCTTAAGAGTCCCAGTTTTTACCTTTTCCAGACATTCTTCGCACATTGCATTTATATCACGAGGATTACAGTGAAATTTACAACCTTTAACTACCTCGATTTCAGGTAAGAGATTAGCCAGAGCCCTGACTGCTGTTGATTTAGCAGTGCCTTTTTCACCTCTGATCAAAACCCCTCCAACTTTCGGATTTATAGCATTCAGGATAAGGGCTTTTTTCATCCTTTCCTGTCCAACAATGGCAGTAAAGGGGTAAATAACGGCTTTATGATTTTTCATGATTTAGCCTCAGAATATATTAATTTCCAATAAGATATTCTTCAATACTCATACTCGGGATAGATCGTTGAGATGTGGTAGGAAGAATGGAATCCACATTTTCCACTTTATTCATAAAGGGGAAAAAGGTAACACTGAGATTATTTCCTGTTGTCTTTTCAAAAGAACCAAGGTGAATTTCCTGTGTAACCTCGATGTCAGAACCAAAATTGACAGTATTTTTATTTTCAAGTCGGATTTTAGGAGAAGTTTCAACAACAGTAAGTGCTTCGAACGTATCCCCGTCCTTTATATCAAAAGGGCTTTCAGAAAAGTGTAGGGGGTATTTTAGAGTTACACATGAACTATTGACTCCTTCCAGAACATTACCTACATAAACGGAAAAGATGGGAATCTCAATACCTTTTACGGTTTTATTATACAGAAACGTATGTTTACCCAGATCAGCCGACTTACCTGGAGAAATTACGCTTGAGTAAACAGCAACATTATTTCTCAAAACAGTCAGGTAGACTTTGTCCGATTCTATACCATCTACCTTCAGGGTATATCCTTCTCCAAGATTCCACTCTTCACCAGAATAAAGAAGCGTGTCATTGTCATCATCCATAAGAATATTTACAATACCCTGATCTCCAAGATATGCATATTTTTCGCCATCCCATCCAACAGCAGAATATCCGCCATTAAACCAGTCTTCCCCGTAATTCTTCATCTCTGGATTCTTATATGGAACCTTAACAGGTGAGGATTCATAAACCAGGCCTCCTTCCGGAATCCAATCATTTTTGGCATCAAGATTAAGTTCAAGCCTTTCTGTACTGATATTATACTTTGGATCATAAAATAGCATGCCGAAAGAATCTGCTGTCCAGACACAGGAATCTGGAGTAGAATCAGAACGATTTACAGTCAGAGATGTACCTTTTATCTGATATGACTTAATATCATTTTTAGTCATATTGTAAGAACATGCCTGGTATACATCGTCAGCAACTTTGAAATCTATCAAATTATCAAGAATAGTAACATAATCTCCAGGCTGCATCTGTATAGGTACTCTGTTTTTCAATTCGATCTTCTTATCTGTAACTTCAGTGACTTCGAACTTACCATACTTATCCCCAACCTTGATATCAAGAGGAGCACTTGAATACTGGTTTACGCTTGTAAGACTCACAACCGGATCCGTTCCATTAAGAACCTGGCCAAGAGTTCCTTCCAGAATCGTACATTTAGTGCCATTTATTGTAGTATTGAAATTGAATTTTGAACCTTCTTCAAGAGATTTCGAAGTAACTGGGATTGAATTTTGCTGAAGCTCAAGGAGAGCAGAATCATTGTTTACCCCCTGAAGCACCAGTTTGTGGCCATTCCCAAGATCGTAATCGTTCCCTTGCTGAAGATTCCGACTTCCGTAACTTATCAGGGTTTCACTGATCAATCCATCTCCAAATACCTTATATTTTTTTCCAAAAAAGCCAGTGAAACCAGAAGTGATTTTTGAGGTATACGTTGCATTTTCTGTATCAATAAACCCATTTTTTGAGAAATTAAGTTCCAATGACTCATAGTATGTACCAGAAGTAGTTGAATAATAAAATCCAGGGCAATTTTCTCCATTAAGAATTGTATGCCCTCCAGCTGAAATATTTACCAGAGGACCTCTTTGTTCAATAGCACCATTAGCAGGAATAATAGCAATTAAGACCATTGAAATAAATAAAATAATATAAACATAGGTAGAAACTTTGTTTCCTTTGTCATTAATAATCATAAATTTGAGAAGTATAGTAGCAATATATATTATTTTCGTTTTTTGAGATTAATAAATAATAAATATATTAATAAAGAAGTTTCGCTGACTAAAAAATTGGAAAATATGAGATATATATTTTAGATTGAAAAAAGCAGGAAATAACTAAGTATTAGCCTTACTGATAGCGAAATATTGAGTATAATAAAAATAGTTAATTTTGGAATAGTAGAGAAATGAAAGCGCAATAGTTTGTGATTAAAGAACGATTTACTCAAATATAGTAGTCATAATTTTAAATTTGTTATTACTACATAGGATAAATAAAGAATATTTTCGAAATATTTATTAATGACTTACCATATGGGTCAATTATGACTTCCAGAAAGACTATAATATTCGGATTTATAGTCCTAAGCCTGATAGGCTCGATAATTTATTTTCAAATAATTCCAGAGAAAAAAACAGAGTATCAGGAAAACTTCGAAAATTGCAATCTTGGAGGAGATTTTCTAAGATGCAAAGATGGTGCACTTTACTTTAATACGCAGAATTCGGCACAGACAGAAGAAGGGGTCTGGAGCAAAAATGTGAGCCTGCCCCCAGGAAAAATTTCCTGGAACTGGAAGGGACAGGATCTGGATAATTTTAGTCTTTGGTTAAAAGTGACATTCAGTGATCACAAATCTATTTACTACGTTGCAGCAGGGAGCAGGAATCCTCAATCTGAAGGTGAATATTATCGTGATCAAGAAGACAGAAGACGCTTTTCGCCATCGATTGTAATCTCAGGGATTCCAATGAATACAGTTGAAAGGGATCTCTTTGAAGATTATGGAAAATACTGTGGGCCTGCTGAAAATATAAAGATTGAAAAACTGAGTGCAGGGTTCGGAGACAATAGTACGTTACATAAGAACATTTTGAGTATCTCAGACCTGAAAATATCTGAGTAATCATAAAAGTTATTCAAGGGAGTAGGAAAATGAAAAAAAATATTTTTTTGTTGATTACAATATTTTCACTTATTTTTCTAGTTTGTTCAGGATGCATATCTTCAGCTGAAAAGGGAAATAACAGTGGAGATATCTCAAAAAATACTATAAGTCAGGCAAGCGATCAACGGAGTCAAGAAAATATAAGCTCTTCTAGCTCTTCGGAAAAATCTTCCCCTTATCTTTACTGGGAGTATGAACTTGGAGATATAAATCCAAAAAATCTCAGTGAAGGGAGATCGAATGTCCAGGACAATGTAGCGTACTCTCTGGACGGAAAGTCTATAGCTGTTGGAACAGGGAAAAATCTGACAGTTATAGATGTTCCCGACAAAAACGTACTCTGGAAAAAGACTTTAAGAGGAAATATTTCAGATATTTCATATTCAAGAGATGGAAAATACCTGTTAGTTGGGGAAAAAAGTACTGATGGATATATATATTCCCTGGATGCTGGCACAGGGAACGAAATTCACAGCTATAGAAGCGCCGATGATCTTGGGACCAGTACAAACCCAAAATATCAGCCCTGCACATACAAAATAACCGCTGCCAATGATTCCATCTATGTTGCAGCAGGCAGATACTGGAAGGATTCAGGGTATGGGCTGGCTTCAAGAGTATATAGATTTAGTCCGAATGGTACTCTTTCCTGGAAAATACCTGAAACAGAAAACTATGCCAGCAGTGTAAACTGGATCGACTCGAGCCTAGATGGAAAAAAAGTAGTTTATTCAACCGGGGACTGGACAAATTCCCTTGAAATGGATTCAGTGGTCTATTCTGTAGATGAAAATGGAAATGTTCGCTGGAAATACGATATTCCACCTCTTAAACCTTATTTTGTTTCTGCATCCATCTGGCACGGGCTTGATATTTCAGATGATGGGTCTATGGTAACTGCCTACACCGGGGATGGAAGAAAATACCTTTTTAATGACTCTGAGATGAAAAATTCCGGAGATGGCAAATCGGAATGGAACCCTAAAGACTGGATATCCAACGTTACAGCTCCAGAGGAGGTAGAGGGAAGTTACATCTATGCCTATGGAGAAGCCGCAAAAATTTCCAATAAAAATGAGGTGCTTTACCTTACAGGAGCTACACTTCCTGCTTATTATCCCGATAATATAACAATGGCATATCCTCTTGAAAATTCTCTCGTTTCATGTGAAGCAACTGGAGGAAACACTTCATGGACCTATAATCTTGGAGGACGCTGTGCAGGTATCTTCTTTTCTCCTGACATGAGGTTCTTTGTCCTACCAATCGGGAAAGACTTGTCCTTGCAAAATACTCAGGTTCATGGAATTCACGTTTTTGATAACCAGAAGTCAGGAAATGGAAATTCAAGATTAATCTGGAAATTTAATACCGAAGGTGTTGTGGTGGATGCTGCGATTTCTTCCAACTGCACAGTCGCTGCAGTTGAAGCTCCTCTAAAGCTTGAAAATGGGAATGTAATTGGGAAACACAGATTAATAATTGTCAGGTGAAAGAATGAAATGGAAATTTTTGATAGTCCTACTTATCTTAACTATAATCACTGCCGGTTGCGCCGAAAAGAACCAGGACTCCGGGAATAGTACAGTTGCTCAAGGTTCGGCAGGTGCACAGAGTGCACAGGAGATAAGTAATTTCGATTCTGGGGTGCCCATAGATTCCGTAGTGTTTTCCAGGACTGGAGCTTTGATTAGTTTAAAAGAAGAAGCAAACATATCACAGGTGAAGATTTCTTCGGCTAACAACTCAACAAAGGCCATAAGTATCGGGAAAACGGAAAACCAAGTATTTGCAGCTTTTGACTGGGAACCTGAAGTTCAATATAAGTTTGAAGTGATAACAGGTGACGGAAAAACTAGCTCTCTGGAAGTGTATGCTCCAGAAAAGCCTGCTTTGAAAGAAGTGTACTCTATAAAACTTGAGGATGTAACTCCTGGATCTATTGATAAAACTACAGAGAATGTAAAAGGTGTGACAAAATTCTCTCCTGACAGCAAATATCTTGCCATTGGAACTAATGGAGGTTCATTGAAACTTATAGAGCTTGCAACAGGTAAAGAAGTTTGGGAAAAACAGCTTGTTAAGGGTGTAGCTGACGCAAAAATTACGGATATAGAGTTTTCAGGGGATGGAAAACACCTGCTTGTTGGAGAAGAGAGCCCTGATGCTTTTATCCATTGTTTTGATCTTAATGGTACTGAGACCTGGAAATTCGGAGCAGGTCAGGATCTAGGTTCAGATCTTGATCACATGCCAGCCATGAAAAAAATAAAACTGGATTCAAAAGGGAATATTTATGTTGCTGCCAGTAGAGCCTGTGGCTACATAGGAGAGAAATACAAATATCTGGGTAAGGTTTATTCTTTTGACTCCGAAGGCAATATGCGCTGGAAATTCCCAGAATCCGAACTAATGGATTCTGGAGTTACATGGATTGATACCACTCCTGACGGAAAATATTCTGTTTTTGGTACTACCAACTTTGCAAAAGCCGATAAATGGAAAGATGGAACTGTACATGTTCTGGATGGGAATAATGGAAAAGAACATTGGAACTATTCAATCCAGCCTCTTGAACCATTTTTTGACTATACTGCAATATGGTACAGTACTCAGATTACTCCTGATGGTAAAAATCTAATAACAATGACCAGTGACGGCCGAGCCTTTTTGTTTAATAATTCCAAGATAATTGAAACTGGTGTCCCAGAAGTAAAATGGCAGGCAAATATTTCAACCCCTATTTTAGTAAGCGGAGTTCCTATTTATGGCAGTGCGAATTATGCCTATATTGTCAATAATACCCTGATTTTCTCAATAGGGAGCACTTTCTCCAAAGATAAGAATAAAGACGCTCCTATAGAACATCCCAATGGAAACACTCTCTTTGCCTATGATTCTGATGGCAACCTGCTGTGGAAATGGAGAGTGGATGGCTATTCAGGGGAATGTGCACTAAATGACAGATATCTCGTTGTTCCTATAGCCCAGAATCTGGTAACCGAGGATAGAAATGTCCACGGGGTGTATGTCTTTGACGTATCAAAAAGCGGAGGTTCAAACTCCAAACTTGTCCAGATTTATAATACCAAAGGAATTACAGTAGCGGCTTATATATCTCCAGATGGCAAATATATCGCAGCCTTAGAAGCCCCTGCAAGACTTGATGACGGCACAGTACTTGGAGAGTATAAAGTGCATGTTCTTACATGAGGAGAAAAATATGAAAATTGTTTCAATAACGTGGAATTCTTACATTCCCACTCTCCTCAAAGCTGCCGACGAGCTTGGCATAGAACTTGAAGCCCATTATTCAAAGATTCTAGAAGATAATCCGGAAGAAGCTGAAAAGGTTCTTCTTGCATGTGAACATGCGGATGCGGTCTTTCTATACTATATATCAAATCCTTTCTGGGAGGAGTTCTATGAAAAGCTTGAACCACTAAAAACGAGGGTACCGGTAATTTGTGTAGGAAGTGATCCCTCCTCCTTTACCCTCTCTTCGGTAAAAATTGAAATTGCAGCTACATGTTTTTCTTATATAATATATGGAGGACAGGAAAATTTTGCCAATATGCTGCGCTATCTCTTGAAGGAAGTATTAGGATGTGAAATTAAAACAAAACCTCCAGAAAAGATACCATGGGATGGGTTATATCACCCAAATGCAGAGAAAATATTCTCAAACATTAAAGAATATCTTAACTGGTACGGACCTTTGAAAGATAAAACGGTGGGGCTGCTTATCTCCAGGACTTCCTGGGTAAACAATGAACTTGAGATAGAAAAAGACCTGATAGAAAAATTAGAGAGTCTCAACATGTCAGTTGTCCCTGTTTTTGCATATTCCTTGAAAGATGAAGAACTTGGAAGCAGAGGAATGAATGAGGTCATAGAGGACTATTTCATAGAAAACGGCAGGCCCATTATAGATTGCCTTGTAAAATTTTCTCCTTTCTTTATTGCAAGCAGTAAAACCGAAGAGAGAAGTATATCGTGCGCAGCAAAAGGCATAGAGATTTTAAGAAAACTTGATGTTCCTGTTTTCCAGCCTGTAATTTCACATTATATGACCGTTGAAGAATGGCAAGAATCGATGGGATTAAGCACTGAAATTGGCTGGAATGTAGCTCTTCCCGAATTTGAGGGCGGAATTGAACCCATTATAATAGGAGCAGGCAAAAAAGAAGGAAATTATATGGGGCGTTTTCCTATCGAAGACCGCTGCTCAAAACTTGCATCCAGAATTTTAAAGTGGACCGAACTTCGGAAAAAGCCGATTATTCAGAGAAAAGTTGCATTTATCTTGCACAATAGGCCCTGTACAGGTGTTGAAGGTTCGGTAGGGGATGCTGCAAATCTTGATTCTCTTGAAAGCGTGGCAAGAATCCTGAACAGAATGAAAGAAGTAGGCTATTCCGTCAATCCCCCCGAAGATGGAAAAGCCCTTATTGAAACTATTCTCAAAAGAAAAGCGATTTCCGAGTTCAGGTGGACTCCCATTAACGAGATTGTAAAGAACGGCGGGGTTCTGGCTTTTGTAGAAAAAGAAGAATACGAGAAATTTTTCAATACTCTAAGCCCGAAATCTAGGCAAAGAGTGATTGAGAGCTGGGGTAATCCTCCTGGAGAAGAAGTGAATGGTATTCCCGCTGCCATGGTCTATAATGGTAAAATCGTTGTTACAGGAGTGCAGTATGGAAGTGCTGTGGTCTGCGTGCAGCCAAAGCGAGGATGTGCAGGTGCCAGATGTGATGGAAAAGTCTGCAAAATCCTGCACGACCCCGAAGTTCCGCCAACCCATCAGTACCTTGCTACCTACAGGTATCTTGAAAACACTTATGGAGCCGATGTGCTCGTACACGTAGGAACCCACGGAAACCTTGAGTTCCTGCCTGGTAAAGGAGTTGGGCTCTCAGGGGATTGTTATCCTGATATAAGTATAGGAACAATTCCCCATCTGTATATTTATAATTCTGACAATCCCCCTGAAGGCACAATTGCCAAACGACGAAGCCTGGCCTGTTTGATAGACCATATGCAGACTGTCATGACCTCAGGGGGGCTTTATGAAAACCTGGCCGAACTCGACAGACTGCTTGGAGAATATGAACAGGTAAAACACGATAAAGGACGAGAGCATGCCCTGAAGCACCTTATTCTTGATGAGATCAAAAAATCGAATTTGGATTCCGAGATAAAAGCTGATCATCAGACTCCTTTTGAAGAAATAATAAGAAAAGTGCATGAGGCTCTTGGAAAAATAAGAAACAGCCAGATCAACAATGGGATGCACGTCTTCGGACAGCTTCCTGAAGGCGAGAAAAAAGTCGAATTCATAAACTCAATTTTAAGGTATGATGACCAGGGAAGCGTGGGAAACAAAGTCTCAATTAGAAGGTTGATTGCAGAACTTCTGGAACTTGACCTGGATGAACTGATCTCTGACCAGAGCCTGATTTCCGAAAACGGGAAATCAAACGGACAGAGGCTTGAAGAAATTGATTTCCTTTCTAAAAACTTCATAAGGACATTTAGAAATTCCCCCGAAAAAGAGCCAGCCCAGGTAATCAAAGAGATTTTTGAAGAAAAAAGCTTTGAAGAACAGAATATCAACGAAGAGATAAATAACCCTGAAATAGAGTCAACCAGAATAATCAAAGAAGTTTTTGAAAAACAGAGTTTTGACGATCCGAGAATTGAAGGAAAGAGCTTTGAAGAACAGGAAATAAAAAAACATGGCATTAAAAAACAGAATTTTAATGAAAATGACATAGATCCTGCATTTCTTCAGGATGCCGCTTCGATCTGCAGCAGAATTCTTGATCTTGAATCCAGAATAGACGCTTCCCTGGAAATTGAAGCCCTTTTACACGGTTTTGAAGGAGGATACATCACTGCCGGCCCTTCAGGCCTTATCATGCGTGGAAGAGATGATGTGCTTCCAACAGGCAGAAATTTCTATTCACTCGACCCAAAAAAAATTCCGACGAAAGCTGCCTGGAGAGTGGGACAGCAACTCTCAGAGGTTCTGACTAATAAGCACATCAAAGATGAAGGCCGGTATCCTGAAAATGTGGCATTTTACTGGATGGCAAACGATGTAATGTGGGCTGATGGAGAAGGAATGGCACAGATAATGAGCCTGCTTGGGGTTAAACCAGTCTGGCTAAGTAATGGGCAACTGAAGGGATTCTCTGTGATTCCCCTTGAAGAATTGGACAGACCCAGAATAGATGTTACTATAAGAGTTTCAGGAATCCTGAGGGATAATTTTCCAAATTGCTTTGAGGTTATAGACGAAGCAATCCAGGCTGTGGCTTCCCTTAATGAACCTGAAGAGATGAATTATCCAAGAAAACACAGTCTTCAAATGATTGAAGAAGGAGCGGATTCCAGGGATTCTACTTTAAGGATATTTTCAAGCAGGCCTGGGACTTATTCTGCCGGGGTTCAGCTTGCAGTTTATGCAAGTGCCTGGAAAGATGAAAAGGACCTGGCAGATATCTTCCTTTACTGGAATGGATATGCCTACGGAAAAAATGTAAACGGAAAGGTGGCCCACACTCAGCTTGCTTCGAGCCTTAAAACTGTTGATGCTACCTTTAATAAAGTGGTAAGTGACGAGTACGACCTTTTGGGATGTTGCTGTTATTTTGGGGTTCACGGGGGCTTTACAGCTGCAGCTAAACAGGCTTCAGGAAAAGACGTAAGAGTTTACTTTGGAGATACGAGAGAACCTCAACATGTAGAAGTTAGGGATATGGCTGACGAACTGCGCAGGGTTGTAAGAGCTAGACTCTTAAACCCTAAGTGGATCGAAGGCATGAAACAGCATGGGTATAAAGGGGCACAGGACATTTCGAAAAGAGTCGGAAGGGTTTATGGCTGGGAAGCTTCCACCCAGAAAGTGGATGACTGGATTTTTGATGATATCACAAAAGCCTTCGTGCTTGATGAAGAAATGCGCCGTTTCTTTGAAGAAAACAATCCCTATGCACTGGAAGAAATGTCTAGACGGCTCCTTGAAGCGCAATCAAGAGGGCTCTGGAACCCTGACCCCATGATTCTTGAAGAGTTGAAAAATTCCTATCTCGAGATTGAGAGCTGGATGGAAGAACTGGCAGGAGAGGGAGAATTTCAGGGTGGGACTGTTGACATAGTTAGTTTTGAAGATGTCCCTGACTGGAATGCAAAAATGAAGGAAATCCGGAAAATCCTCAAATAAGAAAAAAGGTAGCGGAATGAAAAATATAGGTTTTCTCCTCCTTGTACTTGTGCTAATTGTACAGCCTGTAGCTGCACAGGTTCAACAGGAGGACTTCAAACCTGAAGATATGACCACATTCATGATTCAGGTCCCCCATGGAGTAGAAGGAAATGGCCTTGCAGTCGGGAACAGTACGCTCTCTGCATATCTTTTCTTTGAAAGCTATTATGATGGCAATATGAATGTGACAATGGAACTCGACTTACCGAAAGGTTTTGTGCTTCACGAGACTCCAGTGCATTCATTTTCACTTCATACCGAGTATGATGACTGGTATAGGCTTGTTGATTTTTATATACCTGCTGAAACGCCCTGCGGAGTTTACAACATAACTGCAAAGGCAGTCGTTGATGTTGAGGGAACAAAACATACTATTGTGCGCACAACCCAGCTTAAAGTTGCTTCGAAAGAAGAAGTCGCAAATGAAGTCTCAGTATCTCAACTTATAGTACCGTCAGATGAAAATGGATATGGAGATCCAAGCCATCCCTCCAATATCCTGGTTGTCCAGGAAACATCCCCTGCACTCAAAAAGCTGCTGAAGGTTACAGACCTGAAGACCGGGAAAGAGGACTTCACTTCAACCTTCATGGGAGTAGAGTTTACCAATACCGGAAATAGTACAATTCCTGTCATAGTGACATATGATATTCTTGACATAAATACCGGTAAACCTGTAAAAGCGTTTAAACCCGATATTATGGGAATGAACGCAGATACTGTGTGTTATGCCACCTTAACCCTTTCTCCAGGTTCAAGTTCGTTGATAAGTATTCCTATGTATATATCTCAGGATGCGATGGGAGGAAACTACCTTCTTAGAGTCAAAGTAAAACTTACAGGCAGCGACTGGGTTGCAGTAACAAAAGATCAGAAAATTACTGCAATCTCGAGGAAATGGGGACCTATAATAACCACATTTGCCGCTTCTTTACTCGGAATTACTGCCTTGGGATTTTTTTTCTCAAGGCACAAGGAGATAATGAACAAATTTAAGACCCGAAGCCTTGTGTTAATAGCCCTTTTTGGCACTGTTTCTTTTGCAGCAATAAATCTGCCAATGACCATCCTGTGGGATTTATCACATGCAATCTTTGGACCATTCAGTTTTCTATTTACAGGGCTCTTCAATGAGATTCTACTTTACATGCTTATTGTCTCTCTTGTAGTTCTGATCCCAAAACCCGGAGTGATAAGCCTCTTTATGATGGTCAGGTTTCTACTTGGAGGCTTCATAACAGGGAGTTTTACCCCTATAATGTTTATAACACTGTCCGTCAATGCGATAATTCTGGAGCTTCTTTTGTATGCTTCGGGTATAACTGGTAGAAATCCGGCTCCAGATAACAGATTCAAAATGGGAATTATTTGCGGATTTGCTGATATGGTCAGTGGATATGTATCTTTTAATGTCTGGATGGTTCTTTACAGACTTTTCTACAGCGACTGGTACATAGCCACAAATATCCTGATCGATGGGTTCCTCTACACTTTCATAGGAGTCTGGTTTGGAGTAAGCCTTGGAAATAGGCTAAAAAAGGTGGTGGAATGACAAGGACGTTGGTCAGACTTTCCTTAGGAAAGGTCGCGTTCAGTCAGACTCTTCTGGCCTTTGGTCAAGCTTTCCTCAGGAAAGGTTGTGGTGTAGAATGATAGAAATAAAAGACCTGTGGTATACCTACCCAGGAAGATCAGAGCCGACTTTAAAGGGTATTAATCTTAAAGTGGAAAAAGGAGAATTTGTTCTTCTCACAGGGCCTACCGGGTGTGGGAAAAGTACATTACTAAAAACCTTAAATGGGATAATTCCTCATGAATCTGAAGGAGTGTTTTCAGGTAGCGTGAAGGTCAAAGGGATGGAAACCATAGATTCCAGCCATATGGAAATTTCGAAAGAAGTTGGCCTTGTGTTCCAGAATCCCGATGATCAGATCTTTTCTACACTCGTTGAGGACGAAGTAGCTTTTGGACCTGAAAACCTTTGTTTTGAGCAAAAAGAAATTGATAGAAAGGTAGAAGAAGCCCTGCAAATAGTAGGGATGCCCGATCACAGGCTGGACTCGACAAATTCACTCTCCGGGGGCCAGAAACAGAGAATCTGCATTGCAAGCATGCTTGCAATGATGCCTGAAGTCCTTGCCATGGATGAACCCGTAAGTCAGATGGATCCGATGGGTACACATGAAGTCCTGAACACTGTAAGAGAACTTAATAGAAAATTGAAAATAACTATTCTACTGGTTGAGCATAGGCTGCATGAGCTTGCACCTTTTGCAGACAGGATTGTCATAATGGACAACGGAAAAATAGTCTTTGATCAGCCCGCCTCAAAAGCCTTTGATCATCTTGATATCTTTTACAGGCTGGGGCTTCGAATTCCCGAACCCGTTGAACTCTGCCACGATCTTGGAATCAAAGCTAGTCCATTGAGTGTTAGCGGGGCTCTTGCTATGCTTAATGGGAGAAATTTTAAAGAAAGTATGAGAATTCCCCAGACCTTTCCGAATAAAGAGAAAAACACTGGTGTCAAGAACAATTCAATAAATGCTTCCCTTGAAAATAATGCTTCCGTTATTTCTATTAAGGATCTGTGGTCCGGATATGAAAAAAACAAGATGGTGCTTAAAGGAATAAATCTGGAAATTCATAAAGGTGAGAGAGTTGCGATTATGGGTACAAATGGCTCAGGAAAATCAACTCTGCTTTTACACCTTGCAGCCATTCTCAAACCAGATAACGGAAGTGTGAAGGTTTTTGGAGAGGACACCAAATCCAAAAATCCATATTCCTTTGCAGGTAAAGTTGGATTTGTGTTTCAAAACCCCGACCTTATGCTTTTCTGTGATTCAACTGAGGAAGAAGCGAGATTTGGACCTGTTCATTTAAAGTACGACAATATTGAGGAAAGGGTAAGAAATTCTCTTGAAGCCATGTCAATTTTGCATCTTAAGCATGATCTCCCTCAGTCCTTGAGCCGGGGGCAGCGACTCAGGACAGCTGTTGCCTCTGTACTTTCCATAGATCCCGAGCTTATTCTTCTTGATGAACCCACAACAGGGCAGGACAGAGTGAATATAGAACAGATGATGGATTTTTTCAAAGATGGCAATTCCACACTAGTTTTCTGCACACATGATATTGAAGTAGCTATGTCCTATGCTACAAGAATTTTGGTGATGAATGACGGGCAAATAATAGCAGACGGGAAGGAAAAAGAAGTTATAAAGGACACTGAAAGCCTCAGGAAAGCCTCGCTTACCCAGCCCCCAGTTGTTGAGATTGCTAATCAACTTGGAGTAGATGCTTTTTCAGTAAAAGAACTTGTGGAAATGCTAACCTGCAAAAGAGTTGAAGGGATAAAGTGCTAAAATGCTTGGAAGGAGAGACTGGATGATAATATGATAGCAAGCCTTTTAAAAAAAGGCTTGAGCGAAAAGTGTAGATGGGAAAGATTGGATGATAATATGATAGGTGCCAGATCGATTGCAGAACCAACAATTAAAGATACAGTTATTCATAGGATGGACCCAAGGGCTAAGATTCTTGTCCTGATTTCCACCGTTTTTATCGCTATAACTCTGGATAACCAAGAAACAATGTTTTTGTTGTTTCTAACCATACTTTCCGGATTTGCACTTGCAAGAATGCCGGCAATAAAGATAAAGACTCTGGTTTTGCTACTTATGCTTTTGATATGGGGGACTATTTACTCACAGGCTCTTTTTTATTCCCAACTCCCAAGAACTGTGATCTTTACCATAATAAGACCTGATTTTCCGGTTCTTGGATGGTTGACAAACGGTGGACTGTTTGTATATGAGGAAGGGCTTCATCATGGGGCAGTTCAGGGCTTAAGATCGGCCTCAATCCTTTCTCTTGGGCTATTGATGTGCTGGACTACAGATTCAAGAGACATGCTGAAAGGGCTTGTGGGGCTGAGGATTCCGTATAGTGTTGCCTTCATGGTGGTCACAGCAGTGAGATTTTTGCCAATAATAATTACTGAAGTATCGACTGTGATTACAGTCCAGAGACTGAGGGGTTTTAATCCGAAAAAGTTTGGTTCAGGGATTATTAGAACGTCTCTTAACATATTGACCCCAACCCTTGCAAACTGCGTGAGAAGGACCGGAACTCTTGCAGTTTCAATTCAAAGCAGGGCCTTTAGAGCAAATCCTGACAGAACATATCTTAAAAAGCTGAAGTTTTCCGATCTTGATAAAGCGGTGGTTGCAGTCTTTGTTATTACGGCCATAAGTATTGTTATTATAAAACTTCTTTACAATATGTACACAAGCGGAATTTATTATACTTCAGGTTTAAGACCTGTTTATGCAATTGCAAGGGGATACCTGTGATAGAAATAAGAAAATTATCCAGATCCTTTGGGAACCTGATTGCTGTTGATAATCTGGATCTTGATATTGGAAACGAAATTTTCGGTCTTCTTGGTCCCAATGGGGCAGGCAAAAGTACGACAGTTATGATGCTTACAACCCTATTAAAGCCCAGCAGCGGCACTGCAAGAATCTGCGGGTATGATGTTGTAAGAGATTCAAAAAAAGTAAGGTCAAAAATAAGCTACGTGCCCCAAGATATGGCAGTGGACCGAAAACTCACAGGTAGGGAAAATGTACTGCTTTACGCAAAGCTCTATGGAATTCCTAATAGAAACTCAAAAGTGGATGAAGTACTCGAAATGATGGGGCTTTCAGACCGTGCAGGTGACCTTGTAGCAGCATACTCAGGAGGAATGAGAAGACGTCTTGAACTTGCTCAGGCCCTTGTGCACGAGCCTGAAATTCTGTTTCTTGATGAACCTACACTTGGACTGGATGTGAGCGGCAGAAAAAAGATCTGGGAGCATATCAGGATGCTTAAAGCGGAAGGAATGACTATCTTCATGACTACTCATTACCTTGAAGAGGCAGAGAAGTACTGCAATAGGGTTGCTATTATTGATAAAGGGAAAATTGCAGTCGTTGGCTCTCCTGAAAACCTGATAAGTTCGATAGGGGAAGATGCATCTCTTAATGACGTTTTCCTTGAGAACGTTAAAACCCCTGAAGAGCAGGCAGGGTTTAATTCAACTCAATTTAGAAACCTTCTGAGGCGGAGATGATGAAAGCAGTATTTTACTATTTTGAAAGGGACCTCGTAAAATGGCTAAGAGGAAGGGTTTCCGTAATTTCGTCTCTTGTAATGCCTGCAGCCTGGTTGATATTTGTAGGGCTTGCCATGCCAACAAAGTTTACAGATAATTATCTGGAGTATATCACCCCTGGCATTCTTGTCATGACTATGCTCTTTTCTTCCCTGCAGGGAGGGTCTCTTATGATTTTCGATAAGATACTGGGTTTTTTGAATAAGTTCCTCGCCATGCCCTCGCCACGAGAAAGTATGTTGTACGGGAAAATCCTATTTATCAGCGTAAGAGGTCTGATGCAGGCAACTGTGATCCTCCTGATAGCTACACTTTTAGGGGTAAGAATATTGAACCCTGTGAATATAATTTTGATATATCTTACACTGTTTTTGTTTTCAGTATTTTTCTCTGCTCTCTCAACCATGATAGGACTGTATTTAAGTGATCATGATAGTTATTCGGCTGTGAATAGCATGATCAGCATGCCTTTATTCTTCACAAGCAGTGCACTCATGCCTTATGATGTCATGCCTGTTTGGCTGAGGACTCTGGCCAAGCTCAATCCGGTAAGTTATGCAATAGACAGCACAAGAATGCTGTTTGAAGGAGGACTACCTGTTCAGGGTCTCATAAGTCTGACCATAGGAGCTGGAATTATGATACTTTTCGGCACATATCAGTTTCGGAAGGCCTTTGTATGAAAAGACAAAAGAAATAAAAAAGGAAAAAATGAATAGAAAATGGAATAAAAAAGAAATAGAAAGGAAGTAAAAAGAAATAGAAATCCAAATATTTGAGACTTAGACCCGCTTAATGTTCATGTTGATTGCAACTTCTGCGATATCAGCACTGTATTCAGAAACCCTTCTGAGACTCTCAAGAATCATGATATTACCTGGACCTTCAGAATTATTCTGAGGTTCCAGAGAAACTCCAAACTGAGAAACTTTCTTGGCTTCTACGACGATTTTGTTAATAGCCTGGAGGTCTTCCTCGGCCATCGAATCTATTGAGCTTTCAAAAACCTTGCAGGAGAGTTCAGCCATCTTAAATATTGGATCATCAGCATTGACTCCGGAATCCATTTTCAGGACACTTTTTGCTATTTTTACAGCATGATCTCCTACACGCTCAATGCTTTTTGTAATAAGTCTGTATCCTAAACACTCTCTGGGATGTCGAATTCCGATCTTTTCAGAGAGCTCGATATCTTCAATTGAAGCTTTGAGCTGGCGAACGGCAAGAAGATAAAAACGGTCTACATCGTCGTCTCTCTGGATGACATCTTCAGCGATTTCTACATTATGATCCCTGAGAGCAGTCATGGAATCTTCAAGCATGGAAAGCACGAGTCCATACATGTTTTTAATTACCCTGGTAAGTGGAAGGTCATTATAGTTCAGAAGACACTGGAAGACCAATTCATTCCGGGATTCTTCTATAAGCTCAAGCCCTATCAGCTTCTGACGTACGGAATCCTTGATAAACTTGCGATCATAGGCACTGAAGCCTTTTTTTGTAGTCAGCCTGATAACATCATAGCCCACAAGATAATGAGAAATAAGAATTCTAAGATTATTTTCTGCACTGTCGGAGTGAATATAATCAATAGTTGCATTGATGGCAGAGCGTTCTTTTGAAACTGCACTGGAAGAAACAAGCAGAGTTCTGTTAGGCATAGGCGTGAGAGTAAGGGTATCTCCGGCCTCAAGCCCTATATCCCGGACCCATTTTATGGGGAGAGAAACAATATAGGTAGAATTTCCTGTAAACTGAACTTTTCTTTTATCCTTGGTAATAAGTAAACCCCCTGAGGGTATTCTAATTAATCTTGAAGAATCTATATAGAGGAAGGTAATATATAAAGGTATCTTGAAAATGAGATGCTAAATTGAGAAATAAAACATGAAAATCCTGTCTAACTATGGTATATAGGATCAATTATTGAATTGTAAAAACATAGAGTTGCACTAAAAATCCGAGATAAACTTAGGTATAACTGAACTTATGAAAAAGCCCTTTTCCATAAAATTTCTTTTTTTGCAATTAACCTTAGGGAATTCTGTAAATATCCTAGCTAATTGTTTTCCAGTAAATGAATGAAAACTAATTAGTTCGGGCGAAAAATGTGCAGATTGAAGAGAGTATAAAAAAGAAGATAGAAACGGATATAAAAAAGGTTGCTAAGAAAACCAGATTTGTTAAGAAACATATAAACTACAAGATAAACTTAGGTTTATAAATAAGATCTTAGTGGACGTTATATAGAATTGGAACAATAGTAAAAAATAAACTAGGTTAGTAAATAAGAAAACAAACCTCAAAACAGGTTAAACTTACCTTTGCTTATGCTAGAGATTCCCCAGTCTCTATCCTGTTCATGTAACTCCTTTTGAACTCAATATATTGTTTAGCTATCTCTTCTGCCTTATCCTGGCTCAGAACACTTTGGGCCTTTTCAAATACCTTACCTTCCTCTTCTTCTATGTGGTGATCTATGCTTTGCTTCAGTTCACTGAGTTTATCAGTCCATTTCTCATTCCTCTCATCCATATTTTCCATTTCAGACGTCAGAACTTTTGCCTCATTATGTTCTTCATATGCATGATTGACAAGCTCACGTAATTCTTCATTCTCTTCAAGCAGCGGATAGAAGAATTTTTCTTCTCCCTTCATATGAGGATCAATTTTAAGCTTTACTTTAAAAAAACTTACCTTTGAACCATCACTCAATGCTTGCTGGAGCAAATTAGACATCTGATCATGCTCTATTTTTAGAATATCATAAATTGTTTCCACAGTACCCCCTCGTTTGAAGTATAACAAAATGGTATTTACAAAAATATAAATATATAACTACAGATCCCAATTTATAAAAAAAGTAATGTCAGAGAACATGGATTAAGTTCTTCTCTTACCCTTATAATGCTTATCAAAAATAAGTGCTGTTAAAAGCAAACTGCACAAAGTAAACAGTATAAAATAGTATTTTATGTATTTTTAGATATACTCAGATATTGCCTTCACAATTCGGAAAGCAACAATTTTTTGAAACAAGAGACTCATGAGAATAGAATTAGAAGTAATTTAAATAAAATTAGGTGCCAGAGGAGGGCACTGAACAGTAAATAGGTGGCGAACATTCTCACCAAGGAAAAAACTTATTGTGTAGCGGTCTTGGATGCGATCAAGGAGTTACTTGTTGATTTTGCGATACGCACCAGCAGTTTCACTAGTTCATTGAAGATGACCACACTGAAAGTGTATACCAATATGTGCAGCCAGATTTCAAGTTCCAATGGCTGAGTCTTGAAGACCGCAACGCCAAACTGAGTGATCAGTATTTGTATTCCAAGCGTTACTGCGATTATGCCTATCATCAGTTTGTTTTTCAGTATGTTAGTAAATACGCTGATGGTACCGAACTCACGGCAGTTGAACGCATTCCATAGCTGGAACAGCACAAAAGTACAGAACACAATCGTGGATTGTTGTTCGGGTGTCCCGCCAAGGATGGGCATTCTCATGAGAATCAAAATCGCTGCCACAATGAATGCACCATTTGTTATGATCCTGAAGAGCATGTCCCTAGTTATTATTGACGCATTTCTGGGAATTGGCTGTTTGTTCAACAGGTGGTCCCTTGGTGGTTCGAGTCCAAGTGACAATGCAGGTGGTCCATCCATGATAATGTTGACCCATAGCAATTGCAACGTTGTAAAAGGCAACCCAAACCCGCAAATTTCAGCGAGGAAAGCTGCACTGAACGCCACAACATTCACAGTGAGCTGGAATTGGATGAACCTCTGGAAATTTTCATATATGCCTCTGCCCCAAGCAACCGATTTTACGATCGTTGAGAACGAATCGTCTAGGAGCACAATATCTGAGGCTTCTTTTGAAACTTCAGTGCCTGCAATACCCATAGCAACCCCCACATCAGCTGTTTTCAAGGCTGGTGCATCGTTAATTCCATCACCTGTTACTGCCACAGCGTATTGTTTAGCTTTTAACAGGGTGACAACTCGCATCTTGGTCGAGGGTGTTGATCTTGCAATAACCACGATCCTATCAAGCATAGATGAAAGCTTTTCATCACTCAGAGTTTCAATCTCATAGGCTTCGAGAACAAGGGAGTTCTTTTCAATAATCCCAAGCTGCGACGCAATTGCACGTGCAGTATTGATGTTGTCACCGGTAAGCATCTTCACACTTATACCAGCTTTCCGGCAGTCCATTACTGCGTCTTTCACATCACTTCGAAGTGGGTCTTCAATTCCAACAAAACCTACAAAGGTCAGGTCACACTCAAGCTGTTTACTATCCGACCAGTCTGTACTTTCAGGGGTATCCCTGTACGCAAACGAGATTATCCGCTTTGCCTGATCCTGAAGCAGCTTTATCTGATGCTCAATTTCGCCTCTCACGCTGTTGTTCATGTTTACAACGTGACCATCGAGAAGTGCCTTGCTGCAGATGCTTAAGACTCGCTCAGGTGAACCTTTAGTGTATAGCCTGTAGCCTTCATCCTTTGCTACAGCAGTTGACATCATCTTCCTGTAGGAAGAGAAATTGTACACTACAACAACCTTGGAATTTTTTCTGAGTTCTTCATGTTGGACACCGTTCTTTTTTGCGCAGACAAGCATCGAGCACTCTGTAGGATTGCCCACAAACTCATAACTGCCGCCTTTTGGAGTGATATCGGCTGTTGAATTGATACAGATATTGTGAAGCATTTCAGTTGCTTCTACTCTATCAACCGGGACGGTCTTACCGCCAAACCATACATCGGTTACAGTCATCTTGTTCTGTGTAAGGGTTCCAGTTTTGTCCGAGCAAATAACATTGATAGAGCCTATGGTCTCACAAGCAATCATTTTTCGCACAAGAGCTTGGTGCTTTGCCATTTTTTGCATATTAAAAGCGAGTGTAAGTGCGACCATTGTGGGAAGCCCTTCAGGCACTGCAGCCACAATAAGTGCAACAGAAATCACAAAAGCGTCCTTAATTCTCTCAAAGTCTAAGGTTCCACTAGCGTACATTCGGTAGATCTCATACAGGAAAACACCACTGGCTGCAATTGTGCCCACAATTGAGATGCTTTTACCCAGCTTGGAGAGTTTTTCCTGGAGCGGAGTTTCGGTGTTGAGAGTCTCCTTCAGCTCACTGGCGATTTTTCCCATTTCGGTGTTGTCACCAATCTCTGTCACAACCAGAGTGCCTCTACCCTCTATTACAAGGGTTCCGCTGTATACCATGTTCTTTCGGTCAGCTAGTTGCGCATTTCCACTTATGACTTTCGAATTCTTTGACACTGCATCGGCTTCCCCGGTGAGCATTGATTCATTGATTTTCAACTGCATATCATCGATGATCCTTCCGTCAGCTGGGACTTTATCGCCGACTTCAAGATGGATAATGTCACCGATCGTTATTTCAGTCTTGGGTACATAATTGAGCTGTCCGCTTCTTAGTACTTTAACCCGGATATCATCACTCTGTTGGCTTAATTTCTCAAAGGCCTTATCAGATTTTCCTTCCTGGATAACCGCTATCATCGTTGAGATAATCACAGCGGCAAAGATTCCAATTCCATCAATGCCATGTCCCATTGCAATTGAGATAATTCCGGAAACAATAAGAATAATAATCAAAGGCTCTTTTAGATTAACAAGAATCTTTGTAAATATACTTTCTTTTGCTGGTGGCGTAAACTGGTTTTTTCCGAATTTTGCAAGCCTTGCATTTGCTTCGGAAGTTGACAACCCTGTCTCTGCACATACTACTACCTCACGAAGGACTTCGCCAGCTTCCATGCCATAAAATTCCATTATTATACGTCCTTTTAAGACCTTCAACTATAAGGCCTTTGTAACCTCCGTATCGCAGCTTATTTGCAATTAAATCTTTGCTTGAGAATTGCCGTCCAATTACAGTTAAACATACAAACATTGAGAAGGATAAAAAAAGTTAATTATAAAAATTTGAAATGAGTTCTTTAAAAATCCAAAAAAATGAATAAAAATTTGGTGTGAGAAGTGCGATTCGAATGCATGAACTCCTACCAGAATAGGCTCTTAACCTATCGCCTTTATCCTGGCTGAACAAATTCTCAAATAGAGATCAAAAATATGGAAAAACATTAGAATAATCTGCGAAACATATGAGAACTTAAAATTATAATCCAAAGGCATATTCCTGTAATAAGAAATTAAGACAAAATAATCAAAGCATTTTAAATAAAAATTAGGTGCCCGGAGCGTGACTCGAACACGCGACCTCCAGATATCTCAGGAGATTAAAGACGCCTCATATAATTGTCCCTATGAGTCTGGCGCCCCAACCATCTAGGCTATCCGGGCTTGTAACACACAAATGTACAAAGATATATTAAAGGCTAACGATCGGAATGCCGAAAAACTGGAATTGATCGTAAATATTTATAATAAAAAGATTACCTGATAATGAGAGATCTTAAAAGAATATTATTACAAGAAGCCCACAATATCCGTGGAGAGACGATCATCTCAATGGAATGCTAAATATTAACTTGGGAGGCACATGTGCGGAGGAGAAATTTTTGTAAAATGAAGTGTAGAACTCCTTTCTGAAATTTCAAACAATGGTGGAAAGAATAGGTAATGCTGCAATGCCTGCAAGCGAGATAAAGAGCGGTATGGTATCATCAAAAGTGTTGTGATCTCCTGACATCCTATAAAGAAACAAGACCTTATTATGTGATTTATTATGAATATATCCCAAATTAAAATTTGCTTATTCGGTCCCTGCATTTTAAGTAATTAATCAAGTTTCAGGTAGTGAAAGCAATCCAAAGCAATTCTGATAATTGAGAATAAAAATGGATGGGATAAATTCTATATATATCATGAGGAAGTCAGAAACGTCAAGTAGGCCCAAAAACGAACATAAGATAAACTACAAAAAAGTTAAAAATATGAGAGTAAAAAGAAATTACCCTCTTATTAAACAGATTAATATCCTGTTGCTTCTGCCAGTTTCTTAACTAGAGAATCATCAGCAGTGTTTCCGAAAACTACTATTACATAGTTTTCATTGCTCCAGATATAAGAATACCTCGGAACGGTTTTTCCTTGAGATGTAACATATTTGGTAACTTTTACAGCAGAATGAACGTTAAAAGATTCATTCGTAAAAGGGGAAGAGCCATTATTTAATGGAGAGAAAGAAGACTTGTATGTGTTGATAAAGTTGTTTGTAGCTTCTTGATCCTCAAGCTTTATTACATCTATATAATAATCAGTGTTACTAGAGTCATTGTAGTATCCTTCGGAACCTTCAAGGATTCCGGAGACATTTTCAGCCCTGTAATCATTATTTATATCATTTTTTGTGAGTGGAAGAGTTGCATCGTAACTAAAGTTTGTAGGAACGGTTTTAAGTTTACTAATTTCAGATACATTTGCACCAGAGATTGCGTTTGTTCCTGAGTTATCCGACTCTGTTCCATTAACTGAATGCTTATTATCACCCACGCAGCCTGAAAAAGCTATTATCAAAACCACGAGTGCAGATATTAGAACTACCATTTTTTTCATAAGCTTCACCTTGAATCTGTATATCCTGAAAATAACTATTAAGTTAAAACCAGAATCTCAAAGTTGAAAGGTCATTTGAATTAAGAAATCCACAAATAAAAAACTATCTGCAAAAGATGTAAAAAAAGAATTGAAGAAAGAAGGGTTAGGAAAACCCTTCAATCAGAAAATTTACTTGTTCCTCCTGACGAGGTAGACAACTGAAAGGAGTCCGGCAAGTCCAGGGATAAATCCAAATCCTGGAATTGGGGATTTCTTCTCGGTTGAAGTTGTTGTGTTGTTCTCTGCAGTTGGAGCCTCTGAAGAAGTAGGTGTCTCTGCAGGAGTGCTAACATTTCCAGTGGTGTTGTCAATTGGAGTGGTGACGTTACCAGTAGTAATGTTACCAGTTGAAGTGGTAATATTACCAGAAGTGTTTTCGGTTACATTACCACCAGCACCGGCTGTTTTCTCAACGAATGGATAGTACCTGAGATCGTCTGAGTCAGCAACTTTGAAGCTCATACCCTGGCCAATTGCCACATCAGAATCCCTAGTCAGAGTAAAGGAATCGTCGTTAGAGATAGTAATGGTTGAACCACTGATGCCAACATTGTCGAGTTTGTCGTATGAGTCGTCACTGTTGATCTTTATGGCGTTTGCATAGTCAATGAGCCAAACACCATCGATCTGAGCGATGCTGTCGACTGCACCCTGGAAGACCTCATTAACGTGTACTTTCAGGACAGGAACATCGTCTTCACCCTGGATATTGTCGAGCTTGCAAGTCCAGACACCGTCTCCGGAATCAGTTGAAACAACCTGGTCATCGACATATTGTCCGTCTTTATCAAGTTCAAGCCAGACTTTCTTACCGTCAACATCAACCTGCTTGGCTGCAAGAGAGTAGCCCTCGCCGAGGTCAAGTTTATCGCCGGTCTTTAGAGTACGCTTGCTGTCGTCATCAACAACGAGTTTGGCGAGCTTGCTAGCGTCAGTAGATTTGAGTGGGACGTATTCTTGTGCAAAGAAGCCGAGAACTGGATATGTTCCATTGAAATCCTCAGACTGGTACTCAACATTACCTATAGTGGTTTTGTAAACAAGACCGTTCTTAGGGACTTCTCTTCCACTAATGCCAGAAACGTTAAGGGACTCTGTCTGGACATCCTTCTTCAGGTCGTAGAAGAAGCCTGCAAAGTTGGATGCATCCCAGTTGCTGTCACCAGTTGCAACCTGCCCTCTGACATCATAAGTTCCAGAGTCTGTGACCTCCTTGTAGGCATAGAACCTGAGAGCATCTGAGTCAGCGACCTTGAAGTACAAGCCCTGGCCGATTTCCACATCAGAGTCTTTAGTCAGAGTAAAGGTATCGTCGTTAGAGATGGAAATGGTTGGACCGCTGATGGCAACATTGTCGAGTTTACCGTATTCACTGTCAGAATCGATCTTTATGGCGTTTGCATAGTCAATGAGCCAGACACCGTCGATCTGAGCAATGCTGTCGACTGCACCCTGGAAGACCTCACTAACATGAACTTTCAGGACAGGAACATCGTCTTCACCCTGAACATTGTCGAGCTTGCAAGTCCAGGTGCTGTCTCCGGAATCAGTTGAAACAACCTGGTCATCGACATATTGTCCATCTTTATCAAGTTCAAG
>Ga0207800_1000118_pt1 | contig 28445 bp, 23 predicted proteins | sample LuqExpMetageno11_FD_187769 | JGI IMG/M metagenome (GOLD analysis project Ga0207800, IMG submission 187769) | Tropical forest soil microbial communities from Luquillo Experimental Forest, Puerto Rico - Sample 11 (SPAdes) | ecosystem: Environmental > Terrestrial > Soil > Tropical forest ... | reverse complement strand
GCCCCGGCAACTGCCAATACAGTGGCAAAGATCGTGTATGGAATTGCAGATACCCTTGTTACAAATGCCGTTTCTCAGACTGCAAAAGGAGAAACACCTATTTTTATTTTGCCTGTAGACCAGAAAAGAGGGAGTGTAAAAACCTCTGCACCCAGCGGCAGAGCCTTTGAACTTAATATGCGTGAAGTAGATGTTACAAATTCGGAAAAACTTTCACAGATGGAAAATATCAGAGTGCTTGCAAGTCCTTATGAGATTTATGACATATTCGGACTTGAGAGGCCTTCTGAAGATATAATCCTTAAAGTGAAAGAACGAAAAAAGAAAAAAAGTAAAGAAGATGTCGGAAAATAAAAACTTTAAAATATGGAAAAATTTGAAAAGATAAGTTATCAGAGGGGGTAAGATATATGAGAAGTGCGTACCAAAATATAATAGAAGAAGTAACAAATCTTAAAGGAATTGAAGAAGCTGTAGCTTTAGCAATCGAGAGAGAAAAAGAAGCAAAGAATTTCTACCTGAGTAAAGCTGCTTTAATGGACGATCCGAAATTTAAGGAACTCTACGAGTATCTGGCAAATGAAGAGTTAAAACATCTTAGCTATCTTGAAGGATACCGGGATAAGAGAGAATTGCCTGTAATTAGTACGGAAATTCCAAGTGGCCAATCTTTCAGCCCTGAGTTTGATATAGGTCGTATAAAAAGTGGAGAGATCACACTTGGTGATGCTGGTATCCTTCTTGCAGCTATGAGGCACGAGAGAAAAAGCGAAGATTTCTATTCGGAAGTTGCAAAGAAGGTCGAGGATGAAAGCCTGAGAAAATTCTTCGAAATGCTGGCAGGATATGAAAGAGGTCATTACGAATTAATTGACAGCTTCCTCGAAGATATTACAAGTTTCCGGATGCAGACCTGAAAAGCTGGAAGAGCTGTAGAATATAACTGCAGAAGAAAAACATCAATATTTTTTATCCCAGTTCTTCTTTTAACACCTTTTCTTTTTAGCAGAATCTATTTCTTGAGAGTTTTTTGGAAATATTTTTAGTTTCTATAGCCTAGATTTGAGAATTTTTACTGGAGCCTTGCAAGAAATACTTTCACTTTGCTAGGCTGAGATTAATAAGTGCTGGAGTAGTTTTTGGGAATAGAGGTGAATACAATGGAGGAAATATTCAAAGGATTGATCGAGCGTGCTCAATATTATGAGCAGTTTGAAAGTTACAGAAACATAAATCTCCCAAAGAACTTTGGGGATACATCTGCACTTAAATTAAAGGCTCCAGAAATGAGTATGTAAGACCAGATTTATTGACTGCCAGCCCGAAAGTCACTTGACTAACATCACAAAGAGCTGCAAATTAAAAGCTGCAAAATCTCTAAAAGAACTGGAACGTTGAAAAGTAAGTTTCAAAATAGGTAAATTGAGAAGTAAATCTTAAGAACAGATAAGTGAGAAGCAGACTTCAAGAAAAGTCATAAAAAATCAGGAATATGAAAGAATAACGAAGAAAATTAAAGGCGGAGAGAAGCTCGCTTTTCAACTGTTTCCATTTCAGCCTGTAAGTTCGACCCTAATTCTACATAGCGAATAAAGGCCAACTGTTGTCATAAGTAATCAACATTATAACTGGTTTTAAAACACCTGCAATTTCAGTGGTAAATCTTTTGATAGCCGTTACTTGCTTATGAAATTTATTATTCTCTGACCAGTATCACTCTCGCAGGTGCTCTGTTCGTATCTATACGAAGAGGCAGACCTAAAAATGTATATTTCCCTTCTTGAATGCCGGCAAGGTTGAGTCCTAAAAACAAAGTTGTATTATTTATAAGTAGTTCGCGGACTTCATCATCTCCATCAGGCTTTTTAGCACTCAGGTAATCAAATCCTAGAGTTTTGATTCCAGCATTGACAAGGTATTCAGCTGCGTCCATTTTAAGGTGTACATAATTCTCAAGGAATTTCACATATCCAAGGGTCGAATTCCTAGTTTTGAGAAGTAATATCTCTTCAGGCCCGATCTCAAGCTTTTCAAGGTCTTGCCTATGAATTTCGTCTTCCACCAACGTGAGATCAAAAACTCTGCACTTTCCATAAAAATGATCAAGAGGCAGATCAGCAACTTCTTCTCTTCCATTCCGAAGATGCAACTTGGATTCTACATGGGTACCTGTATGGCTTCCCATAGTCAGGATAGACTCATTTACCTTATTCTTCGGTATAGAGGCGTACCTCTTAATAGAAGGTTCGGCTTTTCCGGATATACAACCATTTCTTCCGTAATAGGCAATGAAACATCAAAAAATTGACGCAGAATGAACCCCCCATTCACTCGCTATAAATACATCCGAATTTAAGTGCAGTCATTTTTTGATAAAATGTAACTGCATTTTGTTATAGAAAAGAGTTTAAAACATTAAAAACTCTCCTCTGGCAGGAAGCAGATCAAGTCTCTACGGTTGAATTGCGTTATATATTTTTGACTACATATTCCGCAACAGCGTTTCCGACTTCCATTGTGTTGGCTGTTCCCCCCAGGTCAGGAGTAATTACTTTCTTTCGAAGCACATGGGTTATTGCCTCATCAATAATTTGAGATCGAGGTTCCCCCATCCATTCCAGCAACATCTTTACGCAGAGGATTGCAGCAAGCGGGTTTGCAATGCCCTTTCCGGCAATATCGGGTGCACTACCGTGTACAGGTTCGAAAAAAGCATATTTATCTCCTATATTGGCACTTGGAACAAGGCCGAGGCTTCCGACGAGGGCTGCGCACATATCACTCAAAATATCCCCAAAGATATTCGTTGTAACCACAACGTCATAATTTTTAGGGTGCATCATGAGGCTGTAAGCCATCGAGTCAACCAGCATATCTCCGTATTCAACACCGTTAGCATTGGCAGTTTCTCTGCAGACATCGAGGAAAAGCTTGTCAGATTTCAAGACATTGGATTTATGGACAATGGTTAACTTGTTCTTCCTTTTCTTTGCAAGCTTACAGGCATATTCCGCAATTCGCTCGGACCCTTTCCGGGTGACAATTCTTTTCGTCCAGGAAAGCTCAGGCCCAATTTCCTCGATTCCCGAATACAACCCTTCAGTATTTTCCCGCACAATAATAAAATCAAAATCATTTTTTCCGGTTATTCCGGTTATGCCGAGAAGAGGTTTTACAGGCCTGATATTTGCGTATAAATCCAATTCCTTTCGGATTGTCAGAAGCACGCTTTTGTAATTAGGATCCGGCACAGTGGTAATTGCTCCAAAAAGGACTGCATCGCACTCTTTTATGGTTTCTAAATCGGCGCTCGACATCGCAGTTCCTGTTCGTTCCCATCGGGTGTAGCCAATTTCCAGGGGCACTTTCTCAAAATCAAGCCCGAAAGCATCAAGGACTTTGATAGCTGCAGGGATTACTTCCATGCCTATTCCGTCGCCTTCGATTACAGCTAGCTTCATATTACCTGCATTTATTTTGAGGTATATGAAGCTGGCGTAACTTTTTTCAGATTCATAGGATTTCTCAGGTATATAGTAGGTGTTCAGCAAGAATTTTTCCGCCAAGTCCAATTAGGATCAGGCCTCCAATAATCTCTACTTCGTGCTCAAAGAAATGGCCAATCCTGTATCCCAGAATTGCTCCGCAGAAAGACATGAAAAAGGTTACACAACCGATTATAATTACAGGTTCGAGAATAGGAGTATTGAGAAAGGCAAAGCTAATCCCTACAGCAAGAGCATCTATACTTGTGGCGATTGCGAGCATAAAAAGCATCGAATAATTGAGGGAATTTACCTTTCCATCCGGGCTTCCGTAAAGCGCTTCATAAATCATTTTGCCTCCTATAAAGGCAAGAAGTCCAAACGCAATCCAGGGAGCATAGTTAGACACAAAGCCGCTTACTGCGTTTCCTCCAAGCCAGCCCAAGACAGGCATGAAAGCCTGAAACCCCCCAAAGAAGATAGCTAACTTAAGGGCATCAGTTAGCCTGAAAGGCCTTATGGTAGTGCCGCTGGACATGGAAACCGCAAATGCATCCATTGAAAGACCAAGTCCTAGAAGGAAATTAGTTAGGAAAGACATTAAGTGATTACTCCAGTTTCGTTTTATATATGAGATTTTCCGGGATAATAGTATCCTTGGTGCTCCTTCTCAATTAGTTGATATTTTACTACACCTGTAATTTAACAACTTTGTTAATATCCATTTATTCTCAGTTATTCCATATTCTTTTGCAGGTGTATTTTTTCCATAGATCCATTTTTAATAGCCTAGCATATCTCAGGTTTTTATCAGGTGATAACGCTGGTTTCTTAGATCTTCCTCTCTTTCCGGTTTTTGGAAACTTTACCCATTATCCATATTTTTTCAGAAAATCTTCTGCATAGAATTTTAATCCATCTGTAACAAACAGAGGTTTTGAATCTGAAATATGTTTATCTGTAATCATTACTAACTCGTTTGCTACATACTGTTTTTTGGTCCTAGTATAAAATCAAGAATTAACCTGGATTCAGGAGCGAAACTTACCCACATCCAGGTTCCGTCGTCTTCACTTTCTGTTCTTGGTGCAACTTTTTTTCGACTATTACCCACAATTCATCCATTTCAACTTTTGAAATATTTAGGTTTTCCTCAAATCTTCATTTTCCTTTTCACATTGTTTCGCGCAGCGAAACAACCATCTGCGAATCGTAGCTGGATTAACTTCCAACACATCAGCAATGGCTTCTATTGACATTCCTTTAATAACCATTTTCAAGACTAACAGGATAATTGATTCATCTTTTCTCAGATTATCACAGAAGGTATTAGTTCGATTATTGAATACTCTACTTCATTCGTGGCAGATATATTTTCGAACTCTCTTGTTCTTGATTTGATAATTACCGTTGCCTATGATACTTCTTTTCCCATAAATACCGTAAAATTTACAATCTTGATTAGGACAAGAAACATAAGTAAACTTTGGTTTTGTTCCTTGTTTCTCCATTATATCTCACGTATGTAGCTCTAATTTATAATGTCAACTGAATACAAATGGAACAGCCAAAATTGAAAATAAGAAAGGAAGACGAGGAAAGATGAAGAGGTACAAACATTTTACCTACTAGATGCAGATATAAAACATGATCAAGACAATGTACAGAAAGGAAGAGCAAAGTTAGGAAGGTTCATTCTTACAACCAATGATCTGGAGTTGACTCAAGAACATCTCCTAAAATATTATAAAAACAGGGAACCCCCCACTCCACAGTATTTTTTCGAACATTAATATTTTTCATGATAACGTTTTTGGAACAGATCCAAATAATTTAAGTTCTTTATGGAATTTGGTGGAAATTGAATGAAATCGTTTTTTGTCTCTAAATACACCATATAGTTGCTTTTACCTACTGCATAAAAGTTCAATATATCCGCACATAATTGAAAATCGATAGCAAGAATAATTATGAAATCTGAAATTTTACTGCGAAAAGTAAGGAAAACAGTTGTTTTATCCCAAAATAATTTCGTTTCTTTAAATTCTTTTATTTCAATTGCATATCGTATACAGTTGATCCACTATTTTACTCCAGCTTCGAACTTGTTTCATTTTACAGAATTATTCTACAATAACAAAATGGAACTGTAAATTACAATGTTTAACTTTTTGCGCCGCCTGCTGTAGTATCGTGTATTGAATTTTCAAATGGTTTTGAATCTGCGAAATTATTTCCGGATACAACATTGTCGAACATTTTTAAGATGAGTATATACCTGAAATATTGAAAAGAATTAAGGTACGAATTTTTGAAGTTAAGATTGTCCACTATCTAATTTATAACTAATTTTAATTTTAAAACAGGTTCAAAGACTTTGCTCAATTGATCTTTAATAGAAACTTATGTGTGATTGTGTGCTTGAACCTGAAAAAAACGAGAAATAAAGTAAAGTTAACTTGGATGATATCAAATTTTATTTGTTTGTGGATTAATATTAAATAGTAAGTTGAAGAATTCTCATTGGGTTTCGGCAAGAGTTATATTTATCTAAGCTCTGCTAATTACCAAATATATCTTGACTATCAAAAATCGTTTTATATACGTAACACAAAAGCCTTTTGAGAAAAGGTTTGACAGCAAACTTAAAAAAGTTAGATTAAATACAGAAAACGGCTCAAACCTTTTGAGAAAAGGTTTGATCAAAAAGCCATAACAGCGGCGTGATCAAACGGCGCAACGTTTGTGGCTTAACACGTGAAGGAGATACGATATGGCCTGGATCGAACCGGAAGTAATTACAAAACCCAGAAAACCAATGTTTTTATGCGTACTTTCCAGTACTAAAACTGCACATATCCCGAAGCTTTCGGCCGCAGGAAAGACCGCTGAACTTACAGACTATACACCTGCAGGAGATGCGGAACTTATGGAAACAGGGAATATTATCAGTGTGCCAGTTCTACCTATGACTCCTCCTTATGATACCCCTACTCCTGCAATTATGACCCGTTCGGCTCTGAAACTTACGGACGTTCCTTACCATTTTATTAATTCTGGACTTATTATAACTCCGGAAGTTCCGTGTATCGACCTCAAGGCAAAACCCGGGGAGGACATTCGAGAACCAGTTGCAGTCAGGGACGTACAGGGAATTTACGAACGGGCAAAGTTCCTGGCCAAGAGACTTAGAAATCATGTCGATCACGTAGTTATCGGAGAAAGTATTCCCGGCGGCACAACAACCGCAATGGGGGTTTTAATGGCACTCGGATACGATGGAAACGTTAGTAGTAGCGCCGATGAAAATCCCCTTGAGCTAAAGAAGCAAGTTATTAAAGAAGGATTGAAAGCATCAGGTCTGACTTTTGGCTGCCTGAAAGATGATCCTATGAAAGCTATCGCCTGCATGGGAGATCCGATGATGCCTGCTGTTGTAGGTCTTGTTGCAGGTTTCCGGGATACTAATGTCAGTGTTGTGCTTGCTGGAGGAACCCAGATGGCAGCAGTGTACGCCGTAATTAAACACTTGGGGTTAAGTACTGAAAAGCTAGCAGTTGCCACTACCCGGTATGTCGTGGAAGATAAATCCGCAAACTTTACCGAACTTGTTAGATCCCTTGGTGTATCTGCTGTCTATGTTGCAGACCCTGGATTTGGAAAGTCCGAGTTAAAAGGACTTCAAAGGTATGAGACGGGCACAATCAAGGAAGGTGCAGGTGCTGGTGGTGCCATGTATCTTGCAGGCCTTTATGGGATCACCCAGGAGAATTTCAGGGTCGAAGTGGAAAACGTCTGTAAACAGATCAAAGCAGGGCATTAAAAGGCCGCTTTCTAACTGGTTTTACAGGAATTATATAGGGAATCTCTAATTATTTAATGACGCCAATTTATTATCGTATTTCCTTTTTCAAATAGTCAACCTTTTAACTAATATTTAATACATCTCATTTTTAGCCTGAAGAAGTAATATAAATAGGGTCCTTCCAAATTATCGTTAAAACTGAGGATGTAGAAGGCTTATTTTTGACAGTATATCTGCAGTTAGAACTTCCCTCTTTAAGGTACACTCTAAAAACCATTTTTTTAGAGAAATAATTTATAATATTCTTTAAAATCAGCAAATAATTAATATAATCCCTTTATTTATCTACAATTTGGTTTTATTTATAACTAAGGCATCTGATGTCATTTTACCCATCTTAAATTCAATGATAAATGCAAGGAATGAACGATATTTAATCAATTAATTGAAGCACTTAAGCCTTCTAAATAGCAAATAAATCATTTAATGGCTGTACCTTATTGGGGAAGGAATGGCACTATATTTAATTGGGAAAATAAGGCTTAATAACCCTTAAAAAACTAATCCTTTTTTGAAGGGGCTAAATATGAAGTATATTGGATTTTTAACCAACAAAATTCAGTGATTACTCTCTCAAAATAACAATAAAAATGTAATATGATACTAAAATAAAACAGATACAAATAATAAAACAAAAAGTAATATAACTAACACGCAATATGAATAAATAAAAAGAGTAAATGAGAAGTTATTAAAAATAAGAACTAGAGTTTAAGAGCTATTGTCTCTTTTTAAAAAAATAACTTTTCTCAATTTTTCTAATATTAAACTCCTTTTTTCCAGGTAAGGTCTAATTAAAGCGATTAGTGAACCTTCGTGAAGCTTAAAGGCGAAAGTTCTCTCTTTACAACTGTTGGTTTCTGGGAGTTGAGGACATTTATTCCCCCTGATAAATATGCTTCCGAGCTCACACATCCACATTTCCTACAGTAGTAGAAGACATTAGAACCCAATACTTGGCGTTTCAATTTCGTCTGGCATATACTGCAAAATATCGAAACACTTGCATTTCCCATGCAGAGTCCTCACTCGTAAATCATGATCGAATCGAGCCTGGCAGTACCCACTTTTGTCCAGTACTTGCAAATACTGCAGTACTGGGTCTCTCCATCTGAGCTAACTTTCAGTTTAGCATGGCACTTTGGACATATTTTTAATCGGTTCGTAAATAAACCCCCTTGAACTTCCATTTTTAAACTGCAAGATTCAGTGTCAAACGTTCTGGAAACTGAAAAGAGCCCCTGACAGTATGCAAAGGACCTTAAAGGATACTCATCAGCACAGGTAAGCAGCTGACTCTAAACCTTGAAGTTATAGTCTAAAGGCCGTTTTTGACCTTTAACTGAAATAAATTAATTCCCCGGACAGGGTCTCAGATAAAGGCATTTTAAGCTGAACGAGCATATTGCTTAAAAATCAGATCTGTCCGACCTCGCTGCATAATGCTACAATAAGCTAATCAGATATATTATTTCTAAAAGCATATAAGTTTTGGGTCAAAAAGAAATATCTTTTATATGATTAGAAGGTAAAAGGCTTCCTTGTTGTAGGGGTTTTCAGAGAATAGGAAAAATCACAAATGGAGACAATCCTTGTTTGTAAATATTAGCGGTAGACGTTAGGCGGCTATTAGATCATCTGTTTCAGTTTAATTTCATTAGTAATTAGGTATCAATCTAATGGATATTCATTTAACAGACATTAGCTAAAGTTCAATCAATGTCAGTTTAATGGTGCAGATATATTATATTAGTCTAAAAGAAGTTGAATAATAGGGGTATTGAATAAACAATAGATTGGGTACAAATAAAGATATTTGCTAATGGATGGTAAAAGAGTAAAAATGAAATAAATTAGATAGAAGATAAAGATGGAAGATAATAGATACTGACTAGGCTAGGACTACTTTGAGTTCGCGAGTACCTACTTTATCAAATTTCGCAATGCAGATATGTGGCTGTAAAAACCGGTTCAAGCGAAATATATAAATACAATTATCGCTTTAGGAATGTTCGCGACAGGGTGGGCAAAAAGAGCACATCCAATAATATAAGCCGCTTTAACTCAGTTGGTAGAGTGTCTGGCTGTTAACCAGAATGTCGTAGGTTCGAGCCCTGCAAGCGGCGTAAAATTTTTGTATTTTTCATTTCTTATATTATCTTTCCATAATATGAAATACATATGTAAAAAGTTTATTATTAAAGTCATACTAGAAATTATTAAAGCTAAAATAGTATCAAAAATCAATAAGGGCCTGTAGCTCAGTCAGGTTAGAGCGCTCGGCTCATAACCGAGCGGTCACCGGTTCAAATCCGGTCAGGCCCATAAACTTTATATCCAAAGAATTTCTTGTATAAGAAGGTTCGAGGGTAAACTCTCCTATCGAAAAGCCGCTTTAACTCAGTTGGTAGAGTGTCTGGCTGTTAACCAGAATGTCGTAGGTTCGAGCCCTGCAAGCGGCGTATATTATTTTCTGTTATAACTATTTTCATTGCTTACACAGTCAATACCATTCGATTCCTGTTTCATTAAAAAATTATACAATTTTAGTTTTATCTCAAATTTCTTCAGCCTCTGTTTTACATGAATTTACCTATTGATTAAATTTTTAAATTTTTAAAACATAGCAGTTTTTAGTCGAATAGAGTTTTATATGTTATATATTGGAAGTCAAAGATTTCAGGAGAATATTAACAAGTTCAGTTTTTGAATAGATCTACATATATTTAGTGAAAAATTATAAATTTCCATGTAAGGATAAATGTGAAGATAAGATAGTTAAGAAGGATTATAGATAAATACAGTTTCACAGTATTACTACTCATCCAAATAATTGTTATCAAATAAAATTGAGGTTTATACACATGGTTTCAATTCACAAAGAGGAGGTAATCGTACCTCTAGACGTCCCAAAAACAATGCGTGAAACGTACGTGAATAATTATATGGAAATGACCAAGGGAACCGGTAAACTAATGCTTTTTGCAGGCGACCAGAAAGTAGAACATCTTAACGATGATTTTTATGGAGAAGGAGTGCCTGAGGACGATGCCAACCCCGAACACCTTTTCAAGATAGCGTCCCAGGCAAAAATTGGAGTTTTTGCAACCCAGCTTGGGCTTATTTCTCGCTACGGCATGGATTACAGAGATGTGTCATATCTTGTAAAGGTAAACTCCAAAACCAATCTTGTTGAGACCTCACAGGCTGATCCTTTTAGCAACCTCTGGTATGACGTTGATCAGGTTGCTGAGTTTAAGGAAAATAGTGGGCTTAATATTCTTGGCGTAGGATATACCATCTATCTTGGCAGCGAATTCGAAGCCGAAATGCTTGTTCAGGCCGCTCAAGTAATTTACGATGCTCACAAGCATGGTATGTTGTCTGTGCTTTGGATTTACCCACGCGGAGAAGCTGTAAAAGACGAAAAGGATCCACATCTTATTGCAGGAGCAACAGGAGTCGGAGCCTGCCTTGGCACGGACTTTGTAAAGGTTAATTACCCGAAAAAAGAAGGAGCAAAGTCTGCCGAGATATTTAAGGAAGCTATCAAAGCCGCAGGGCGTACCAAAGTTGTTTGCGCAGGCGGTACAAGTGATGAAGCCGAAGCTTTTCTGAAAAAGCTCTATGACCAGATCCACATTTCCGGAGCCCAAGGAAATGCAACCGGAAGAAATATTCACCAGAAGCCTCTGGATGAAGCTGTCCGTATGTGCAACGCTGTCTATGCAGTAACTGTTGAAGATGCAAGCGTCGAAGATGCCCTTAAAATATATAGGGGCAAATGAAAAAAACACTACAGACCAGAATTATAAAGTAGAATTAGTTATAAAGGCAGCATTGATTAGAGGTTGAACACAAAAGGCCGTGTAAATATGCAAATTCCGGACCATAAAACAAAGATCGTCTGCACCATAGGCCCGGCTTCCTCTTCCGAGGAAGTTATCAGGAAACTTGTACTTGCTGGCATGAACGTTGCAAGGATCAATTTTTCTCATGGAAGTTTCGAAAGCCATAGAGAAGTAATCCGGAGAGTCCGCAAGGTTTCAGCAGATCTTGGCATGACGGTTGCGATTCTTGCTGACCTACCAGGCCCAAAGATTCGCATAGGCAAACTGGAAAAAGAACCGATCGTGCTTCAGAAAGGAAGTTTAGTCACTCTTACGGTCGATGAAAATACTGGGGATGAAAAACGTATTCCTGTAAGTTATAAGCAGCTTCCAGAAAGCTTGGTTCCAGGTAGCCTTATCTACTTGAGTGATGGGTTTATCCAGCTTCGCTGTCTGGAAATCTCAGGAAAAGATGTGCTTTGTAAGGTTCTTATTGGGGGACAGCTCTATTCTCACAAAGGGTTAAATCTACCAGGGGCAAAGATCTTTGTTGATCCGGTAACAGGAAAGGATCTTAAAATTCTTGAGTTTGCCCTAGGTGAGGAAGTTGATACTTTCAGCATTTCTTTTCTAGAAAGTGCAGAAGATATTCGTAAGGTCCGGAGTTTTGCTGCAGCCAAAGGAAAATCTGTATACATTGTTGCTAAAATAGAGCGCAGACAGGCTGTAGAGAATATTCAGGAGATTCTGAAAGAAACCGATGCCCTCATGGTCGCCAGAGGAGACCTTGGAGTCGAAATTCCTATCCAAGAAGTTCCCTCAGTTCAGAAGGAACTTATCCAGAGTGCAAAGCTCCTTGGGATTCCGGTAATTACAGCCACTCAAATGCTGGCTTCAATGACCGACAATATAAGGCCTACTCGTGCAGAGGCGACCGATGTTGCCAACGCAATTCTTGATGGCACGGATGCTGTCATGCTTTCAGAAGAAACGGCTGTTGGTAATTATCCTGTGGAAGCCGTTGAGATGATGGCAATGATTGCAAAAACCACAGAAGACTGGCGTTCTCGGACAAAATGGGGCCTTGATACTATAATCAAGGGTATAACGGCAAGGGAAATGTCAGTGGACGAGGTAATAACTCTCCAAGTACACGAAGCCCTACAAAAATTGCCGGTTGCAGCTGTACTGACCCCCACAAGAAGCGGAGCAACACCCCGCAGGATTTCACGCTTTAAGCCCGAAACCTGGATTCTTGCATTCAGCCGCGTCTCGAAAACCTGTAGCTTCCTCTCTCTATCCTATGGTGTTTATCCCATTGTTGTAACGGAAACAATTGAGAGCTGGGAAAAAGAGACTACCGAAAAAGCTAAAGAGCTTGGATTTGTAAAAAGCGGAGATATTGTTGTGGTCACTCAGGGTCCCTCATTAGGAAAACCCGGAGGCACAAACATGCTTAAGATTCTTACGCTTGAGTGAAAAGGACGGCAGATCTATTACAAGGCAAGTGACCTCAGTTTAAACCTGATTTTCAGTCTGAGATCCAGGATACAGTTTTATTAGATAAATATTAAGAAATATTCTTATCCAATAGATCTCAAACCAGTATGTCTAGCTAATATCTTTAGACGTATCACGTACATGATCTCTATTGTAAGAGAAATTAACTTTATATTATGAGGTTTCATTGATGAAACAAAAGAACCCAGCAACGAAGAACCAGAAGTACCTGGCTATTTTTTTAGCATTAACAATGCTTCTGTCAGCCGCTGCGATCTTCTTTTCAGGTGGCTCAAAAAATCAGAATAGTGAAAATAACTCCTCTTCTGCGAATGGAGAGCAAAACAATACGATCTTTTTTTCTCAAATTCCTGGCAAGCAGGTCCATCATCAGTTTAATTCCATTGCTGACGGGTTGAACATGTCCCCTAAAGGTGTAGTAAGTGCCACATATGTAGACCTGCAAAAAACGACAGGAACACCATTTGAACAAGTTCTTGGAAATATAACAATGATGCGCTCGTTGTATGGGGCAGATGTTACGAAACGCTACGGTGCAGGTTATGCTGACGGTAACGGGTTTGAACTTCACTACATTCCAGATCACAAAATTTCCATGCCTTGGGGAGCAATTCAATACAATAACTATACTCTCCTCGCAAGGACAAACAATACCTATGACATCTGGAACGTGGTTGGAGATCCTGTAATCCTTGGTACTCGTCAGAGCGTAGAAAATGTGATTGGCGTGCTGGGAGGAAATGCAAGTGCTTCAGCAGAATATAATGATCTCCTTACCCAGACGAATCCAGATGGAAGCATCTACCAAGAAGTTGCGACAAAGACGAACTCCACTAATATCCCGGCCGACAAGGTCTACATGGAGCTTAAAAAGCTGGATGATGGCAGTTACACGCAGACGTCTATATATCTCAATCCCGAATCTAATTTCACTAAAAGGATTCAGACTCTGCAGGTAAATTCCACCGAACGCGGAGTAACCTATAATGTAACAACGTCAGGAAACGTTACCAAACTGATGATAAACTCCGACTTTAGAAGCTTACTTAACGAAACACAGTTGCTTTCACAGTAAACTTCCAAATTTTTTCTTTTTTGAAAATTTTTAAATTTTTTAATGACCAATGTTTCTAATATCATATTTTGATTCTCTACTCGTATAATTCTCGATTTTATGTTCTAATTTTTTCACATTTAGCACGATTTTTATCCCATATTTTGATATTATTTTTCTTTTGCTATTCTGGCTAAAAGAATCATTATCTATTTCTACCTGCCATACCAATCTTCTGAATGGGAAGTGATGCTATTGGGATTTCTGGACAGCTTATTCAAAAAGAAACTTGAAGGCAAAACCGCAGAGGAATGGTATGGGCTTGCGGTCAGCGAAACCGATCCCGAAAAAAAGATAGAATATTTCAGTAAGGTTCTGAAGTTGAAACCTGACTTTGCAGGAGCTTGGAACCTCATTGGACTTGAATACGTAGGCCTCAAGCGATACGAAGAAGCTATCACTTCTTTTGATAAAGCTCTTAAGATTTGGCCTGTCTATCCGGAAGCAAGATACAATAAAGAGGATGCAGAAACTGAATTACGAAAGATAAAGGCATCCAAAGTAAAAGCTGGAGAGAAGGAGAGATAAGCTGCTACAGAAAAAATTAAAGCTGTAAACCAACCGTTGCACTGCTTGATCAAAACCGTTGCGCCGGTTTATCACGCGGATAGGGTTTGGGGATAAGACTATCAAATCCAAACGTTGCCAGGGTTTTCGATCAACCTTTTTTTTTCAAAAGGGTTGCGATCAAGCCTTTTTAAACAGATTTGCGCTCACTTCTTCCCCCGATTCAGCGCTTGAAGCCCGAGTTTTACAGGACCTGGAAGCTTCCCACATTGCATGACTTTCATCTGTTCAGTAGAGATAAGTTTGAAAGCTGCATTCATGAGAGTATCGGATTTCATAATCCCATCCATGAGCTGCCTTGCCTGTACCGATGTTTCAAGAGCCTGCCCGAATTGAGCTCGCCAGCGGCGGTCGTATTCTTCAAGCCTACATTTCCCGGCTACAAATTCTGCTGCAGTTTCTCCTGCTACTTTTCCGGCAATCATTGCAGGAGGAATTCCACCTCCGTTTGTTGCGAAAATCTGGCCGGCTGCATCTCCTACAATTAGCGCATTTTCAGTTGCGGTTCTTTCAGGAGCACCGTTAACAGGAATGATGCCTGCAATCACATTCATGATTATGCCGTTTTTTAATTTTGGTCCTGCAAGCGGATGATTGCGCATAAAACGATGCAGATATTCTTTTGCAGATATTCCTTTTTCAGCCATACCGCTTCGGATTCCGATTCCCACGTTTGCCCGATTTTTGCCCTCTGGAAAAATCCAGGCGTAACCACCTGGTACAAAATCCTTTCCGAAATACATTTCCAGAGCAGAAGGATCTATATCCACATTCCTGACCTGATACTCGATAGCAACCGAGGTTTCCTTTGATTCCGGCTTAAGGGCAAGTCCCGTTGATTTTGCGACCAGAGAATTAGGGCCGTCGGCTCCTATGATAACCTTCGCTTTAATTTTGTGTTTTCCAAAGACTCCTGAAGTTTCAACAGTCGTGCCCTCAATTTTCGTTACGCGGGTTTTGGTCATCAGTTCAGCTTCTGCTCTTGCTGCTTGCTCGGCAAGAAATTGATCATATCTGCGTCGATCGAGGACCGTACCTCTGACAGCAAACTCTTTTATATTGCAGTTTGGAGGTACAATGCGTTGAGTCTCAATTCTCTGCAGCACGCAGGAATCAGGGTAGTTTTTTAGAGTATCCGGAAGCCTGGAATCACGGAGCAGAGCCTGGACTTCCGAAGCATCGGGAAGAAAGCCAGCACACTGAATTGGATTCCCAATCTCTTTTTTCTTATCAAGAAGAAGAACCGAGGCGCCGTTCTCTGCAGCGTACAGGGCGGCTGTAGAACCTGCAGGGCCTGCACCCACAATGATTACATCATAAGAGGCTTTGGGGATCATGAAAGAGTTTTCCTGTTATTCTTTTTAGTTTTTCTATTTACAGGGAATTGTTTATTAACTCTTTCCCGATACCCTCAAAACAAAGGCAATATTTGATTCTATAGTTTTCAATGATTAGAAAGTTATATATAATATTAGATGGTACATCGGTTACCGGCTTCCTGCGTTAAAGGGAGATTACGGAGCAAGGAAAAGATGAGACAAATAGCAATCTATGGAAAAGGTGGCATTGGAAAATCCACTACCACGCAAAATCTGACTGCGGCCCTTGCAACCATGGGCAACAAAATCTTGCTTGTAGGGTGTGACCCAAAAGCAGATTCCACCAGAATGCTGCTTGGTGGCTTGAACCAGAAGACTGTACTTGACACTCTGAGAAGTGAAGGAGATGAAGGAGTTGATCTTGAAACTGTCTTGCAGCCAGGCTTTGGCAACATAAAGTGTGTGGAATCCGGAGGACCTGAACCTGGTGTAGGATGTGCAGGTCGAGGAATCATCACTTCAATCGGGCTACTCGAAAACCTAGGAGCATATACCGAGGATCTCGATTATGTGTTCTATGACGTACTTGGTGACGTCGTATGCGGCGGATTTGCAATGCCTATCCGTGAAGGAAAAGCCAAAGAGATTTACATAGTTGCCAGTGGAGAATTGATGGCTATCTATGCTGCAAATAACATTTGTAAAGGACTTGCTAAGTTTGCTAAAGGCGGAGCCCGTCTGGGAGGTATCATCTGCAACAGCAGGAAGGTAGACGGAGAACGCGAACTCCTTGAAGCTTTTGCAAAGAAACTTGGAAGCCAGTTGATTCACTTCGTGCCCAGGGATAACATTGTCCAGAGAGCAGAAATCAACAGGAAGACTGTAATTGACTTTGACCCCGAGTCCAACCAGGCAAAAGAGTATCTAACTCTTGCCGAAAACGTCCAGAAAAACACCAAGCTTGTAGTCCCTACTCCGCTTCCAATGGAAGAGTTAGAGGCAATGATGGTAGAATTCGGAATTGTAGAGCTATAATTCTTGAGATGCAGAGGAGCCAAAAAATTATGCAGATGATACGTGCAATCATCAGGCCAGGCATGGAAACTAAAGTTATCGAGAGCCTTGAGAAAGAGGGCTGTATTTCCCTTACAAAAATGGAAGTCTTCGGAAGAGGTAAGCAGAAAGGGATCCATATAGCAGACGTCAACTACGACGAACTTCAGAAGACAATGCTCATGCTTGTGGTAGAAGATGAACATAAAGACAAAGCTATAGAAACCATAATGAAGTCCGCCAGAACCGGGAAATACGGAGACGGTAGAATCTTCGTAACCCCTGTGGAAGAGGCCTATACTATAAGAACTGGAAAACCAGGACTTTAAAGCCGGATCTTCGGAGGAAAATCCCATGAAAGAGATTACTGCGATAATCAGGATGAATAAAGTCCAGAAAACTAAAGATGTCCTTCTTGAGTGCGGCTTTCCTTCGTTTACTGTAAGAAGGGTTATGGGCCGTGGGAAACAAAGAGGACTCTGCTTTGAATTTAACCCACCTCTGCCAAATCCGGAAAAGGAAGCTGAGACCTGTATTCGCTTCATTCCAAAACGCATGTTCACTATCGTTGTGGATGACGAAAACGTAAACGAAGTAGTCCAGAAAATCATAGAAGTTAACCAGACCGGAAATGTAGGAGACGGAAAGATTTTCGTGTCAAGCGTTGCTGAAGCAATCCGCATCCGTACTGGAGAACGTGGAGAGGCGACCGTAGATAAGGAGTTGATGTAATGGGAGCAGAAATAGATTCGGGAATTGAAGACAAACAAAACCTTGTCGATGAAATGTTAAAAGTGCTCCCGGAAAAGGCTGCAAGGAACAGAAGAAAACACATAGTTGTTAGGGACTGTTCCACTGAACAGCATATCGATGCCGATGAAAAAGTAATTCCAGGCATTCTTACAAGCCGTGGATGTGCCTTTGCGGGTTCGAAAGGTGTAGTTTTCGGGCCGATCAAGGACATGGTACACATCGTCCACGGTCCTATAGGCTGTGCATACTTTACCTGGGGAACCAGGCGAAACCTTGCGAAAGCAGAAGAAGGCGAAGACAACTTTATCAACTACTGTGTATGCACAGACATGAAGGAAACTGACATCGTTTTTGGCGGTGAGAAAAAACTCAAAAAAGCCATTGATGAAGTTGTAAAGATCTTCAAGCCTGAAGCAATAAGCATCTCTGCAACCTGCCCTGTCGGGCTTATCGGAGATGATATCGAAGCAGTTGCCAGACAAGCTGAAAAGGATTATGGAATCAAGGTTGTTCCTTCCAGGTGCGAAGGGTATAAAGGAGTTAGCCAGTCAGCAGGACACCACATTGCAAGCAATGTCCTGATGGAAAATCTGATCGGAACTGAGGAACTAGAAAATCCGACTCCCTTTGACATCAACGTCTTTGGAGAGTACAATATAGGAGGAGACTTCTGGGAAATAAAGCCAATCCTTGAAAAAATAGGGTATAGAATTGTCTCTACCTTCACTGGAGATGGCTCATTCCACAAAATTGCACAGGCTCACAGAGCAAAGCTCAGCATCCTGCTGTGTCATCGTTCTATCAACTACACGAACCGCATGATGGAAGAAAAATATGGACTTCCCTGGCTGAAGGTCAACTACGTAGGCACAAAAGGTACTGAAAAGTCTCTTCAAAAGATGGCAGAGTACTTTGACGATCCGGAACTTACCAGGAAAACTGAAGAAACCATTGCAGAAGAAAAAGCGAAGTATAAGGACGAAATCGAGAAGTACAGAAAGAAACTCCAGGGAAAAACCGCCTTTATATATTCAGGAGGCTCCAGGAGTCACCACTACGAGAACCTCTTCGAAGAACTAGGCATGAAAGTGATTGTTGCAGGTTACCAGTTTGCACACAGGGACGACTACGAAGGCAGGCAGATCATACCCCAGATCAAAGAGAACGCTCTTGGCTCAATTCTGGCGGACGTGCACTATGAGAGGGACGAAAGTATCAAACCCACAGTCAGTCCGGAAAGGATTGAAGAGCTGAAAAAGAAAATCGGGCTCATGGACTATGAGGGACTTTTCCCTGAGATGAAAGATGGGACCATTGTTATCGATGATCTTAACCATCACGAGACTGAGGTCCTTGTAAAAACCCTCAAACCTGATATCTTCTGCTCCGGGATCAAGGACAAGTACTGGGCTCAGAAGCTTGGAGTCCCGTCAAGGCAGATCCATTCGTACGATTACAGCGGAAGGTATACTGGCTTTTCCGGAGTTTTGAACTTTGCAAGGGACATTGATATGGCTTTGCACAGCCCAACCTGGAAGTTTATCCGCCCACCCTGGAAAGCCGAAGAAGTGGAGTGAGGAGGGAGAAAAATGTTAGACTACACCCCATGTGAAGAAATAACCAGAGAAGCAGCGACCATTAACCCTGCAAAGATCTGCCAGCCAATTGGAGCAGTTTATGCAGCCCTTGGTGTACATAACTGTATGCCACACAGCCATGGATCCCAGGGGTGCCTATCATACCTTCGTATGTGCTTAAGCAGACACTACCGGGAAGCTGCACTGGCAACTACCAGTAGTTTTTCAGAAGGAACCGCCGTCTTCGGAGGCGCTGCAAACCTTAAGGAAGCCCTTGGAAACCTGACTGAAATATATAAACCTGAAGTAATCGCAATTCACACCACCTGCGTGGCCGAAACAATAGGTGACGATGTTGGGGTCATCTTAGAAGATGTAAGGGCTGAAGAGCTCATAGACCCATCTATTAAGATCTGTGCAGCTTCTACCCCGAGTTATGTGGGCACCCATATTACTGGTTATGACAACATGGTAAAGGCTTTTGTAACTACCTTTGCCAAAAAGAGCAAACCAAACGGGAAACTAAACATCATCCCCGGTTTTGTGGAACCTGCAGATATCCGGGAAATCAAACGCATACTCTCGATAATGGGAATTTCAAGTATTGTATTTCCTGATACGACTGATGTCTTTGATGCTCCCCTCACCGGAGAACCTTCGATGTATCCAAGAGGTGGAACTCCGATAGGAGATATAGAGGATTCTGCAAATTCCCTCGGGACAATCGCTCTTTGTAGGATGGCAGGAGGCTCATCTGCAAAGATCCTTGAAAACCGCTACAAAGTCCCGGCAAAAATAGGTCCCACTCCCATAGGGATCAGGAACACCGACCGTTTCATAATGAACGCGGCAAAGCTTGCCAATGTGGCAATTCCTCCCGAACTTGAAGATGAAAGGGGAAGGCTTGTGGATATGATGACTGATGCTCATCCCCACTACCACGGAAAAAGGGTAGCCATTTACGGGGATCCGGACATCCTTACCGGCCTTACCAGTCTTATAATGGAAATGGGTATGGAACCTGCTGTAGTACTTACAGGAACCCAGAACTCGGAGTTTGAAAAAGAAATAGAAGGACTCATAGGCTCAGAGTACCCTGAGGCTGATGTAATCTCCGGAGGAGACCTGTTCACCCTTCACCAAATAATCAAAAGAAAGCCAGTGGATCTCCTTATTGGAAACACCTATGGGAAATTTATAGCAAGGGCAGAGGATGTGCCCCTGATCAGAGTAGGCTTCCCGATTATGGACAGGGCAAACCTGCATTACTTCCCAATCATGGGATACGCAGGAGCTGCAAGACTGGTAGAGCGTATAGGAAACACCCTGCTTGACAGGAAAGACAGGGATGCTCCGGACTGGCTGCTTGAGACCATTGAGTAAACCCTTTTCAAAAGATTAGTTGGGTAACTGGAAAACTGCCGCTGCAAACCTGAAAACCATAGCAGAGGGGAGTGAAGGACATGAAAGAGAAAATTGGAATAGTGAATACTCTCGAAGAACGGAAGCCATACATTACCAGAAAACAAGAAAAAGGGCAAGAAATTCCCCTTGCCTGCGATAATAACTCTCTTGCTGGAGCTATAAGCCAGCGCGCGTGTGTTTATTCGGGAGCCAGGGTTGTCTTAAACCCTGTGACCGATGCCGTTCACCTGGTTCATGGTCCTATCGGCTGTGCGGGCTATACCTGGGACATAAGAGGTGCAAAGTCCAGCGGGATTGAAACGAACCGCAGTAGCTTTAGCACGGATATGAAAGAGCTCGATGTGGTCTTTGGTGGAGAGAAGAAGCTATCAAATGCTATTGATGAACTGGTGGAGCTTTACCACCCTCCTGTCATTTTTGTGTATTCCACATGTATAGTTGGAATTATCGGAGATGATTTGGAGTCCGTGTGCAAAACCGCAAGCCAGAAACACAACATTCCTGTAATTCCCGTAAAATCCGAAGGTTTTAAAGGCAACAAGTCCGACGGGTATAAAGCTGCCTGTGACGCCTTAAAAAGGCTAATTAAAAAGCCTCCAGAAGATCCAACTGCAAAAAAAAGCCCCAGAGCCCCTGAAACCATAAAGCCAAAGATTAACATTTTAGGAGACTTTAACGTGGCTGGGGATGTCTGGCTCGTAAAACCTCTCTTTGAACAAATTGGAATTGAAGTTATAGTCTCAATGACAGGAGATTCAACCGCAGAAGCCATATCAAGAGCAGCTGAAGCTGACCTTAATCTTGTTCAATGCAGCGGATCCATGACTTATCTTGCAAAATGGATGCAGCAAGAATACGGAATCCCATATATAAATGCAAGTTTCTTTGGAATTGAAGATATCTCCTTAGCTATGAGGAGAACTGCAGATTACTTTGGCTCTGAAAAGATGAAAGAACAGGCAGAAAAGATTTTGGAAACTGAAATAAGCCGTATAATGCCCGAAATAACCCGAGTGCGGGAAAGAGTCAAAGGAAAGAAAGCCGCCATTTACATGGGAGGACCTGCAAAAGCTCTCACACTTATCAAAGGCTTTGCTGAACTTGGTATGGAAGTAGTTATTATCGGAACCCAGACTGGGAAAAAAGAGGATTACGAGCAGATCAGTTATTCGGTTAGGGATGGCACAGTCATTGTTGACGATGCAAATCCCCTTGAACTTGCCGAACTGCTTGTGAAACAGAAAGCTGACCTGATGGTTGCAGGCGTAAAGGAGAGATTTATCGCATACAAACTTGGTATTGCTTTCTGCGACTTCAACCACGACAGGGTGGTGGAGTTCGAAGGGTTTGATGGCTTTGTAAACTTTGCCCGGGAAGTGGATGCTTCAATTAGCAGCCCTGTTTGGAACGCTGTCAGGCAGCGGATCCTGAAACCCGAAACAGTGGAAGCAGAGAATAAATTAGACAGAATAGAGAAAGCAGCAGTAGAAGAAAGGACTTCCGGAGAAAGTTACGCAAAAGAGTGTACAAATATACTCCTGAAACCTGAATTTGTGCATCAGAAATCAGATACTGCAGTTGAGAGTCAGGTATGAGGAGGCATTGAGATGACGAAAAGAAACTATGCAACTGTGAACCCCTGTGTTATGTGCCAGCCCATGGGAAGTGCCCTTGCTTTTAAGGGAATTGAAAATACTATGGTTCTCTACCATGGTTCTCAGGGCTGCAGCACTTACATGCGCCTGCATCTCGCCCACCACTTCCGGGAGCCTGTGGATATTGCATCAAGCTCACTCAGCGAAAAAGGAGCAGTTTATGGAGGTCGGGATAATCTGAAAAAGGGGCTGAGAAACGTCATCAACAGGTACAATCCAAAGGTAATCGGAGTAGCTACTACCTGCCTTGCCGAAACGATTGGAGACGATGTGCCTGCGATTATCCGTGAATTCAAAGAAGAGCAAGGGATTGGAGACGATCCAGAGAAAGATATTATAATCGTTCCGGTTTCCACTCCTAGCTATGGAGAAAGTCACGTAAGTGGATATATAAAAGCTCTAGATGCAGTTGTCAGGAAATTTACGGAAAAATCTGAAGAAGAGAAATCCATAAAAATCCCTAATGGAAAGCTTAACGTCATCCCAGTTGAAAGCCTCTCCCCTGCTGATGTACGTGAACTCAAAGAGATCTTTGAGGTTATGTCTGAAGATTATATTTTTCTGCCCGATATCTCCGAAACTTTCGATGCTCCGTTGAGAGAGGATCTTCCGAAAATTGCGCAAGGTGGCACCCCACTTTCCGAAATTGCTGATATGCCGAACAGTCGGGCAAGTTTGGGGCTGGGTATAGTTAGCAAGAACTTAGCAGTTAAGTATCTGGAAGAAACACACAACGTGCCTGGATACAATGTTCCAATTCCAATAGGGCTTTCAAACACTGATAGTTTCTTCATTGAACTGGTCAAGATTCTTGGCTGTCCGATTCCTGAGAAATATCAGAAAGAAAGAGGTAGGCTCCTCGATGCTATGGTTGATGTACACAAGTACCTCTACGGGGTAAAAGCCGCAATCTATGGAGATCCTGATCTTGTATTTAGCCTCACAACTTTCATGCTGGAACTCGGGATGAACCCTGTGCTGGTAGCCACAGGCAGTAAAAACCGGGACTTTGAAGCGAAAATCAAGCAAACAGTTGAGATAATAAACCCGGAAATTGAACCTGTGGTTCTAAATGGAATTGATTTTGATACTCTTAATGATGCCGTTCGTGAATGTAATCCTGAAATCCTTATAGGAAACTCCAATGGAAAATATATTGCAAAAGCCTTGAATATCCCTCTTGTAAGAGTCGGCCTGCCAATACATGATAGAGTCGGTGCTCAACGCATTCTTACGGTAGGATATAGAGGGGCTATGGAATTACTGGACAGTATCACCAATACGATTCTAGAAGCTACCGATACTTTCACCGCACCAGTACAGGCAGGACCGGCAGTGTATACCGGAGAGATAAGTGAAAAAGATTGTGTGGAAGGAATGCGATGAGAGGAAAAGAGCTGATGCTTTATTATTGCAATAGTTCTTCTACCTTGATATAATTCTCTTGTTTGCAGCTTCCCCCGTGCATAGTAACCATATATTTGACTCTTTAAAATAGGTATAGGAGATTAATGTATAGCGAGGGAAAATACTTCGGATATGATTATTTTTTAATCACCCTAGTCCCGTCTAGGGGGGAAGGAGTCCTTTTCTCCGTGCTCAAGAGAGCTTATTTACCTGAATTCCATTTTAGGAGTACAAGATCTGTTTATCTCTTTTTGTTTTCTCAAGTGGATTAATTTATAAAATAGTCGCAGGTTGGACTAGGACGGTATAACCTTAGCTGTCTATACTTCGGATTTTCAAGCTTTCAAGATCTTTTTAGATATTCTGTTGACATTTTGACCATACTATTTTAGGACTTGCATCATATTTTTCCTGAAAACAACATATGAAATTTCAGTCTTATTCTTTAATTTTAATCTATTCCGAAAAATTAATTAAAGCTTAACGTATCTTATATGAGGACATAACTTTCACTCTCAATTTTTGAAATTTAATATAGTCATCTCTCACAGGGATGCCTAATCATACCAGAACGCCAGCAGAAGCAGCAATTCACGTAATCAAAAACTACTTCCTTAGGACTTACGCAGTTGAACTTAAAAATCAATAGCACCAGATCGTTAACATTCTAAAATTTGACATGAATTTAACTTATAATTGACATATATGACGATAAATCCTCATATCATTGACTAATATATACCAATATTAGTTTTAAACTCTGAAAATAACTATTATAATAAATTATAGCCTATTTAATTTAAAATCTATTAAATTTAAAGCATCATTTTCTAATCATTTAGGTGTGATAAACGATGATCGATCTTTACGAGATTATAATGCAGAATGCTAAAAAGCTATATGATAGAAAAGTGTGTGACCAAGCGACTAGACTAGCAAAGGTATCGTTAGCAGAAACCCCAATTTTCAATATGGTTGAAATCGAGACATATAGCAGGTGCAATGGAACCTGTAAGTTCTGTCCTGTAAACAGATATATTGATCCAAGACCACACATAAAAATGAAAGATAATATGTTTTATGATATAATTCAGCAATTGAAGGAAATTGATTATTCGGGAAGTATATGTTTATACAGCAATAATGAGCCATTTCTTGATGAAAGAATATTTGATTTCTGTGCACATGTGAGACGAGAACTACCTAATGCATACAATTTTCTATACACAAATGGTACATTATTATCATTGCCTAAGTTTAAAACGTTGATGGAGTCTCTTGATTATATCTGGATAGATAATTATATTCCTCATAACAAGTACATGAAATCGATATGTCATCCTACTAAGCATCTCCACAAAAATATTTTGTGTGTTTATGAGTATGTAGTTGAAGACCTTGAAGAATATGAGAACAGAGTGTCGTTTCAGATACGAGATCAGGACGAGAAACTGGGGACTCGTGGCGGCAACTCCCCAAATAGAGCCAAAATATCCTCTTTAAAATCCCCATGCCTACTACCGTTCCATCAAATCGTTATACGTCCAGATGGTAAATTGTCATTTTGTTGTAACGATGCTCTTGGACAAATGACAATGGGTGATTTGACAGAAAATAAACTGACTGAAATATGGAATAGCAAACAGTACGTCAAATTGCGTGAAAAGATGGCTCTTGGTCGCAATCACATTGATATTTGCTCTAGATGTGATGTCCAATCTCCAAATATGAAACGATTCGAGCCACCAGAACTTCCATTGATTTTTGTTAACTTTAATATTATAGGATTTGCACAGTTGCATAGACTATTGAGGTCAAAAATCAAGCATTATGGACATTGAACTCAACTTAATATTTTAGACAATCGAGGGTTTAAAACATGAGCTGAGATCTAGGCGACAGTGGAAACGTGACAGGAATCCGAGAAGTATGAGAATGGATTGAAAGATAATAAGATCCAGACTCGTGTTCCAGATAGTCTTCCAATCGATTTTGAGATTATTACACATTTTAGTCTCTTTTTACAGCTTTTATAATTACAGCTCCTTCTGCATTCTCAACTTCTACTACGAAGCCGACCTCTTCGAAAAGCCCTTGCCATCCAGCTTTTGAGAGTTGAGGCCCGTGGTTGTGTTGATCTGCAAGCGGCTCAACTGCGATCAACAGGCCGCCGTTTTTAAGCACTCTCTTAATCTCAAACAGGGCAAATTTGATGTCTTCAAGATGGTGAAGCATGAAAAAGCAGGTAGCTACATCCACAGAGTCGGCTTCAAAAGGCAGGGCATAGGCACTTCCGGTTCTGAACTCCACATTCGGTACACCAAGAACATCGGCATTCATCTGCGCCTGGCCTGTGAGAGAATTATGAAGATCGATCCCGCAAACCTTCGAATCTGGATTGTTTCTTGCAAGTTCCATAGTCAAGCTTCCAAAACCACTGCCAATATCGAGAATTTTATCTCCTTTTATAACAGGAAGTACAGTAGGAAGCACCTGCGCACGCACATGGGACATGCGGTCTTCAGGAAATGTTGCCTTCGTCGCTTTTTCTGAATCTATATTAGTGAAAGGAAGAATAGCATAAATTTTTGATCCGTTAACTGCCATGAGCCCTCTTACGTAAATTCTGTCAGTTTCAGCTACGATACATTCCACAACTGAAACTCCGACATCCCTGCAAAAACGCATGTTCCATTCCTCCCTTTTCTCAGGGAACTGGATATTCAGGGGATCATGGACCACAATATAATGAGAATACTCAGGTTTGAAACAATATGACATGGATTCAGGTTCATTCAGACAAATTTCACTGATGCTGTCCCTGAAAAGGGCAAGAATTTGCAGGGAAATCTCATCAGCCTTGTTTTTTACACTTCCAATTTCTCCGAACATACCTCTGAATTTGCTTTCACTAAATAAAAGCTCTCTGACAGAAATGCTTGAAAACATGAAAAGAAACTCACACAAAACACCAAGGATTCCTACTTTTAATACCCAGTAACAATGTCCTGGAGCAGAAAAACTCATATTAGGCTCCTTAATTCGAGAAAAAAACTTCATTATTCTATGATATTTTTGGACTAAACTGTTTAAATATTCAATTTCGCAATCGCTAGTTTTAAATACTATAAAGTCGGATACGACTTACCTATTGGTGGTCGAGATGAAATATATAATCGCAATGATACGGCCGGAAAGACTTGATGCAGTCAAACGAGAACTTCAGAAACTTGAAGTAAATAGACTAACAGTATCATCGGTCGCTGGCTATGGTGCACAAAAAGGGCATCTAGAGATTTACAGGGCAACTGAGCATGAAGCAAACTTGCTTGAGAAGGTGAAGATCGAAATAGCAGTGGAAGATCATTTCCTGAAATCAGTTATCGAAGCAATAAAAACCGCCGCAAAAGGCAATGACGGCTACATCGGAAGCGGCAAGATATTCGTGCTGCCACTAGAGGATGTAATAAGAATTCGCACTAACGAGACCGGACCTAGCGCTCTATGAAAAGATAATAGTGAATCTATGAGGGGATAATATGGCTATCGAAGGAGCAGACACGGCATGGGTATTAATCTCAGCCGCACTTGTATTATTAATGCTTCCTGGACTTGCGCTGTTCTACGGCGGGCTTGTCCAGCGTAAAAACGTTCTGAGCAGCATGATGCATTCATTTGTTGCAATGGGCGTCATGGCTCTGGAATGGGTAGTGATAAGCTATTCGCTTTCCTTTGCAGATGGTAACTCGTTTGTGGGAGGCCTGTCACATGCATTCCTGAGCGGAATTGATGTAAACTCAGTAACGGGCACAATTCCGACTTATGCATATATTGCGTTTCAGGGAATGTTTGCAATAATTACACCTGCCCTAATTTCAGGTGCAATCGCAGGACGTGTTAAGTTTAAATCCTATATTGCATTCATAGCACTCTGGGGAATTATCGTATATGCACCTGTATGCCACTGGGTCTGGGGCGGAGGATTCCTAACAGGAAAAGCTCTTGACTTTGCAGGCGGCACGGTTGTTCATATAACTTCAGGTGTCTCTTCGCTTGCACTTTTAACATATCTTGGCAAGAGGCGGGGCTTCGGAGTAGATCCATTGAAGCCACATAACGTTACTCTGACGCTCCTTGGAGGTGGCCTTCTCTGGTTTGGATGGTTCGGGTTCAACGCAGGGTCAGCTCTTGCTGCAAATGAGACCGCAGCACTTGCATTTCTCACAACGCTTGTAGCTCCAGCAGCTGCAGGGTTTGTCTGGATGGCAATTGAATGGCGTCACTTTGGATATCCAACTGCCCTGGGATTTGCAACAGGGGTTCTAGCAGGACTTGTTGCAATAACTCCTGGTGCAGGTTTTGTCACGCCAATGGCAGCAATTCCTATAGGTGCAATCACAAGTTTCGTGTGCTACAAAGCTGTAGGACTCAAAGAAAGGTTCGGATATGACGATTCACTGGATGCCTTTGGAGTACACGGCGTAGGAGGAATAGTAGGTGCACTTCTAACAGGTGTGTTTGCAAGTGTAGGCGGGACGGGTCTCCTTTATGGAAATCCAGAACAATTGTTAATCCAGCTCCAAGCAGTTGTTGTCACAATTGTTTATGCAATTGTCGGAACCCTCCTTATTGGATTCATACTTAACAGGACTATAGGGCTTAAAGTCAGCGAAAGTGAAGAAAACATCGGACTTGACAAAACACAGCATGGTGAAATTGCATACAACGTTTAAGTACAGGCAAGACTTTGCCTGTACTTTTAATTTTTAGGAAATTTACTAGTAATCCCATCTTACTAGTAATCCCATCTTACTAGTAATCCCATCTTACTAGTAATCCCATCTTACTAGTAATCCCATCTTACTAGTAATCCC
>Ga0207800_1000117_pt1 | contig 29124 bp, 26 predicted proteins | sample LuqExpMetageno11_FD_187769 | JGI IMG/M metagenome (GOLD analysis project Ga0207800, IMG submission 187769) | Tropical forest soil microbial communities from Luquillo Experimental Forest, Puerto Rico - Sample 11 (SPAdes) | ecosystem: Environmental > Terrestrial > Soil > Tropical forest ... | reverse complement strand
CCGATACCGTTAGAGACGGCCGAACATTTTTACATTATTTCGAGTATCTCTACCTTGTACTTGCCGTTTGGGGCGTCGACTTCGGCGGTCTCTCCGGCCTTTCTGCCCAATAAAGCCTTGCCGAGGTCCGACTCGATGCTTATCTTCATGTTTACAGGGTCTATATCCATGGTAGTTACAAGCGTCACAACATCTTCATCGTCATCCTCCACGAATTTTATCCTGGCTTTGCTGTTTACTCCCATCACCGACCTATCGGTTTCTTTATCATCTATTATCGTTGCGGTGGACATCATGGTCATCAGGTACTGGATCCTGTTGTCGTTTTCCCTGTAGTTCCTGCAGGCTTCCTTGTATTCGGCATTTTCCGATCTGTCGCCATGAGCGGCGGCTATCAGTTTTTCCTTTGCTATCTCGGCCCTTTTTACGGTCATCCTGTATTCCAGTTCTTCCTGTAGTTTTTTTATATTTTCTTCTGTCAGTACATTATTCATAGAAACCAACGCCTCCTGAAGTGTATTATATAACAACATCGACGGGTATTCCATACCAAACTGGGCGGCATCGTTCAAATCCTTGCGCCTGAAGCGCTGCCGGGCGGATACCATGCAGGCCCACACAGCAGTAAGCGCCGCAGCAAATATTTATTTCCTGTATATATCCCCTTGCATTTATGATAATATTAAAGGGAACGGGACAACATTTGCACATGATCATGGAGACTCAAATAACAAAAAGGACTGATAAAACCTGATGGATGCAATAATACTTGCATCTTCTTCACCAAGGAGAAGAGAACTACTGACACAGGCCGGCATACCCTTCACAGTGATGCCTGGCGGAGTCGACGAGGGCAAGGCCAAGCTTTTCGGAACACCGTCACAAAAGGCCGAACAGTTGGCGCGAATGAAAGCCGAAGACGTTGCAAAGCAAGTTGACAAAGGGATAGTGCTCGGAGCTGATACCATAGTAGTATGCGATGACGAAATTTACGGGAAACCTGCGGACGAAGCACACGCAAGAAGGATGCTCGAACATCTGAGCGGCCGCACGCACCTTGTTATTACGGGAATAGCCCTGATGGATGCGGAAACCGGCGATATCAAAAGCGGGCATGAGATCACAAAGGTCCGTTTGGCTGAATTGACCGAGGATGAGATAGAGGCATATCTCAAAACAGGCGAACACCTGGGGAAGGCAGGAGCGTATGCCATCCAGGGGAAGGCCGCGTTGTTTGTGAAAGGTCTGAACGGCTGCTATTCGAACGTCGTAGGCCTCCCATTGCAGCGACTGTACCGTATGTTGACCCAAATGGGCATAAATGCTGCCGAATGGAATTTCCAGAAAGAAGAATAATATAACAAAATATAGCAAATAATTGTATGAAAATGGTATAATGGATGGAGGTGTGTTACTAAAATTTAAAGATTGCGGGGTTGACCAAAATGGAATACAGACTTAGAATGAAGGATATACCGGTTAATGAAAGGCCGTATGAAAAGCTGGAGAAATATGGCCCGGAAACATTGTCAAATGCCGAACTACTGGCAATTGTCATAAGAACCGGCAGCATGGAAGAAACGTCCGTGGCATTAGCTCAAAGGCTTCTTACGTATGGCGGCAATACGGGCGGGATAGCATTCCTGCATGATATGTCTGTAGAGGAACTGAAACGCACCAAGGGGATCGGGAGAGTCAAGGCCCTCCAGATAAAGGCAGTTATGGAGCTGTCCAAAAGGGTATCGGCTTCATTGATAAATAACAACCGTGTGACTATTAAATCGCCGGTCGAAGTAAGCACTCTTCTGATGGAAGAGATGCGGCATCTGAAAAAGGAAGTTTTTAAAATAATACTGCTGAATACGAAAAACCATATCATCAAGTACCTGGACGTATCAGTAGGGAGCCTCAATTCGTCGATCGTACATCCCAGGGAGGTTTTCAGTGAAGCCGTGAAGGCAGGCTGTTCCGGCATTCTGCTGGTCCACAACCATCCGAGCGGCGATCCGGAGCCAAGCCGGGAAGATATAGAGACGACACAGAGGCTTGTTAACGCAGGTAACATACTTGGAATTAAGGTCCTCGATCATGTGGTGATAGGGGACGGAAAGTACATAAGTTTCAAGGAGCAGGGTCTGATGTGATGCAACCGACAATTTTGCACCAGCAAAAATTGCGGCCTGAAATGATTTCCCTGCTTCCCTTGTAAAGGACTTGGGAGGATTGGACATGGGATTTTTGGCTAGAGATATAGGAATTGACCTCGGAACCGCAAACACACTCGTACACGTCAAGGGAAAGGGAATCGTTGTCAGAGAGCCCTCGGTCGTGGCGATCAACAAGACGACAAAAGCGATACTGGCAGTTGGTGATGATGCAAAGAACATGATTGGCAGAACTCCTGGTGACATTGTAGCCATCAGGCCAATGAAGGACGGGGTCATTGCCGATTTTGACATAACTCAGAGCATGTTGAAGTATTTCATAAAAAGGGCGATGGGCAGCGGCTTTGTTTCGAAGCCGAGGGTTGTTATCTGCGTACCCTCCGGTGTTACAGAAGTGGAAAAGAGGGCGGTCGAGGAAGCAACGCTTCAGGCAGGCGCAAAGGAGGCTTATCTTATTGAAGAGCCTATGGCAGCGGCAATAGGAGCCAGCCTTCCTGTGGAGGAGCCTTCCGGCAGCATGATCGTGGATATTGGAGGCGGAACGAGCGAAGTCGCCGTTATATCACTCGGCGGCATCGTTACCAGCAAATCCTTGAGAATAGCAGGAGACGAATTCGACGAAGCTATCGTGCATTTTGTCAAAAAGGAATACAACCTTATGATCGGCGAAAGGTCGGCCGAACAGATCAAGGTAACTATAGGCAACGCTTATCTCAAGCCCCAGGAGGAAAGCATGGAGGTTCGCGGCAGGGATCTTATAACCGGCCTTCCGAAGAATATATCGATCTCTTCGAGTGAAATAAATGAAGCGCTGAAGGAACCTATCAACGCAATTGTCGATTCCATCAAGTTTACGCTTGAAAAAACTCCTCCGGAACTGGCATCCGACATAATGGACAGGGGTATCATGCTCGCCGGCGGCGGAGCGCTTCTCAGCGGGCTGGACAAGCTGATACACGAGGAAACCGGCATGCCTGTAACGGTTGCCGAAAGCCCTCTGGACTGTGTTGCTATCGGAGCCGGCAAGGTGCTTGACGAAATAGAGACTCTCAAGAGAGTGCTGATCACACCGAGAAAACTGAGATAGAGAGGAGACATGTCCTTTGCTGCGTATTTTCAAAAGCAAATGGTTCATCGTGTCTTTTATTACGATCATCCTTTTAGTTGTTATGGGGGTTTCAGCAAATAAAAGCAGCAAGCTGAATTGGCTGAATAACATTCTGAGTGTCCCCATGAAACCGGTCCAGGGATTTTTTACGACAGTGGGCCGGAAAGTCGAGGGCACATTTTCGTTCTTTAAGGATATAGAAGCGGTAAGGAAAGAAAACGAGCAGTTAAAAATACAGATAGCAGGGCTTGAAAAGGAAAACCGGGAGCTTTCCGTTCTGAAAATAAAAAATGATGAACTTCGTCAGGCATTGAGCCTGAAGGAGCAGTTCGGAGATTATTCGATACTGGGCTCGAACATAATAGCGGTCGATCCCGGTAATTGGTTCAACGTATTCAAGATCGACATGGGCAGCAAAGAAGGCGTCAAAACCGACGCCCCGGTCGTCACAAGCGCCAGAGGGCTGGTTGGCAGGGTTGTTTCATCCGACCTTACGACCTCCAACGTGCAGACTATCATCGACGAGAAAAGTTCTGTGTCCGGCTGGATTGCAAAAGCCGGCGGAGGCCATGCCATAGTCAGAGGCGACATGCAGCTGAAGGAAAAAGGCCTTTGCAAAATGGATTACATACCTTTGGAAGTCGACGTCGAGGTGGGGGATATTATCGAAACCTCCGGCCTTGGCGGCATTTATCCGAAGGGGATACTTATCGGAGAAGTCATAGAAGTCAGGAAAACCAACAGTGAGCTGGACCGTTATGCTATAATACAGCCCGCTGCCGATTTTAAGAGGCTGGAAGAGGTCTATGTACTGAAGAACAACCAATCTAACGAGACAGGTAGTGCCGGGAAATGAAAAGAAAGGTTTTGTTCTATTCCTTCTTCATTCTGGTATTTTTGCTGCTGCAGACCACTCTGCTGCATTATGCTGCGATTATGGGCGTCATACCCAATATCCTTGTCGTCTTTATCATCATTACCGGTTTGCTGCGAGGCAATATCGAAGGCGGCATAGTAGGTTTTTTTGCCGGGTTGGCCGTTGATTTGCTGTTTGGCGGCGTTCTGGGCTTTTATGCCCTGCTGGGCATGTATCTTGGCATTGCGGCCGGATCGGTCAACCGAAGGCTGTTCAGGGAAAATCTGCTGGTTGCGGTATTCTTTACGTTTGTGTATTCTGTTTTATATGAATTTCTGATATATGTAATCAACAATATCATGTCAGGCAACATGCAGTACTTGTATGCCCTGACTGACGTTATTCTGCCCGAATCCGTCTACAACAGCATTATCGCGTTACTGATGTTCCCGCTCCTCATCAGGGTCGAAGGCTGGTTCGAAGGCAAAGAAAGCAAATTAAGAAAGTATTGATCCTTAGATTAGCGGATCTTTGTACCTGCAAGAGGTGATAACATTGAAAGATAAGCTGAACAACCGATATCTGATACTGGCCCTGGGCTTTGTGGTTTTTGGGTTCATAATAGTCTTCCGCCTGTTCAATTTGCAGATAGTGGAGGGTGAAAGGTATAATGCGGATTCGCAGAAAAGAGTCCTCAAGGAAAGCGATATAGAGGCGCCCAGAGGCAAGATCCTGGACAGGAACGGCGTGCCTGTCGCTATCAACCGCCAGGGCTTTACAATTCAGCTCGTCAAAACGAACATCGATACTGCTGAGCTTAATGCAATGCTTCTCAAGCTGTCGGACATCCTCAAAAAGAACGGTGAGAATCATATAGACAGCCTTTCGAAATATCTGACATTCAATCCCATAACATTTGCCGGAAATTCCAACAAGCAGATCAAATCATGGGAAACGAATTCAAACAAGCTCGGCCTGGATCAGAAGGATGTAAAAACTACGCCGGAAGAGCTTTTCAAATACCTTAGGGATACAAAGTTCAAGATAGATCCTTCCTATACGGATGAACAGGCATACCGGATCATGGTTCTAAGATACGAGATACTTATCAATAACTGGATCTTCCTTACCGGAGGTACCGTATCCATAGCAACGGATATCAGCATGAACACCATATCCGAGGTAGAGGAAAGGCACAGCGAGTTTCCGGGCGTCATAACGGCAGTCGAACCCGTCAGGGAATATGTGAATGCTTTCAATGAGGCTCAGGTACTGGGCTATGTCAGACGCATATCGCAAACTCAATACGACAATCTGAAGGACGAGGGCTATGACAATAACGACCTGATCGGCTTTGCAGGCGTTGAAAAAACTGCTGAACGCTATCTCCGCGGCAAAAACGGAAAAATGAGCATCGAAGTCGATACAAGCGGAAGGCTGACTCAGAAACAGGAATCTGTGGCCGCAATACCCGGAGACGACGTATTCCTGACCTTGGATACCAACCTGCAAAAGGTCGCGATGGAGTCGCTTGCACGCAACATCGACCTTATAAAAAACAAAAAGGAAGACAACAATTTCAATGATGCAAATGCCGGTTCCGCAGTAGTATTGGATGTCAATACCGGGGCGGTGCTTGCAATGGCGAGCTACCCGAGCTACGATCCCTCGGTTTACCTGGCCGGTTCTGAAGACAAGCTTGCACAGCAGACGATCGATTTTCTGAACAATCACGACACGAATAATTCCCAGTTGAACAGGACTATTCAAGGAACTTATGCACCTGGTTCCACGTTCAAGCCGCTGGTTGGAATATCGGCGCTTGAAAAAGGCATAATATCGCCTCAAAGCAGTACCTACTACGATCCCGGCCATGTCAATATAGGCGGCAGGGATCTGTACTGCCTCGAATATCCGAATACCGGCCATGGTGCGCTGGACCTCAAGAGAGCGCTTGAGACTTCGTGTAATATCTATTTCTACTTGCTTGGCCGCGATACCGGAATAGATACTCTTGATTACTGGGCCGCTTATTTCGGACTCGGCAAAAAAACTGGAATAGACCTGCCAAGCGAAGCATCCGGGATGATGTCCTCGATAGACCTTAAGAAACAACTGAGAAACGACGTCTGGAGGCCTGCCGACACTGCCCAGGTTTCCATAGGCCAGTTCGACAATGCATTTACGCCGCTCCAGATGACGGATTACATCGCGACCATCGCAAACGGCGGGAAAAGATACAAGCCTTATATCATCAAGCAGGTGGTTCGTTATGACGGCTCCATTGCGAATGTAACGGAACCTTCCTATACCCAGGTCCCGGTCAAGCAGTCGACCATAGATGCTGTAAAACAAGGTATGGTGGCCGTTACCCAGTCCGTTGACGGTACGGCGTACAAGTCGTTCCTTGGCTTGCCCTTCGAGGTAGCCGGCAAGACCGGTACCGCGCAGACATCGAGAGGCATCGAACGCTCGCCGAACGCCCTGTTCGTATGCTACGCCCCGGCCGACAAGCCGAAGATCGCCGTCGCCATAGTCATCGAAAAGGGAGCCTGGGGCTCAAACGTAGCGCCTATAGCAAGAGATATCATCGACGAGTACTTCGGCCTCAAGAAAGCCGATTCCGGCAGCTCGCAGCTTAAGCCGGAGGGCGCGCTGTTCAATCCGTGAGGAGTTATCTCTCCTGCTGTCAGATGATGATTCCGTGATGGGACAGAGTTTTTCTGAGTACATCGGCCATAATATTATACCCGAACACATGAGGATGCAGGCCCTCCAGTGTAAGCCCGGATTTTAAGGTCATACCATCGGTATCCACAAAATGCGAATGATAATCCACGAAAATGATTCCCTTCTCATCACACATTTTCATCAATCTTGAATTGATCTTTTTAATATACGTGTTGCGTTCCTTGCTTCTGTTTAGAAGCGTCATATTCGTAGGTAATATTGAGCAAACGATCAGCTCCTGTTGCCGTTCGACTGATAATTCAATAATTGCAGCAAAATTGCGGAAGGCTTTTTCCTCTACAGCCTCTGCGCTTTCGCTCTGATACCCCATCCACGGATCTGGTTCAATAGTCCACGCATCATTTACACCGATCCCCATTACGCAATACCTGGGCTTCAGCTGCAGTACATCGGCTTCAAACCGTTTAAGGACATACTCTGTCTTGTCCCCGTTTATGCCCCTGTTCAGTATGAGCTGGCCTGTTTTGCCAAAATACGCATTCAATTCCCACATTTGAATTATAGAATCACCGATAAATACAAAATCTACAGGCACTTTATTTGTAACGATGACCTCATTTTTACAGTCAAATTCAGCCCGACGGTTGTCGGCAGCCACTTGTACAGAAAAAGTGCCGGGCTTTACCAAATTTACTCTCTCCATATTATCCACTCCTTTTTTTATTATTTTAAATCAAAACAGTGAAATTGTATATTGCTTCCGGGATTAGAAAGCGAGTGTTTGCGGCTTTTGGCTCCATATTGGTAAAAAAATTGACCGATTTTGTCGTAAAACGTATAATTGTATATCATAAAAACAAATGATCTGCCTAGAAAGGTGAAAGAGGTATATCATATGAAGTCGCCGACAATTACTTCCAGAACGCAAATCACATTGACCATGATGATCTTTGTCATTCCGTTGATCCTGTTTTTATCGATATATAATTTTTATATGATGAGCGTGCTGAACGGCAGAACAGCCCAGACCGGACAGGATACAATCCGTGTTTACCAGAAGCCGATGGGAAAAGACATGCACGACATTGAAAGCCTGATGGTAAATATGGTGGCAAATGATGCGGCTTTTCAGCAATGGGTCTATTCTACGACGGATCTTAACGCTTATATGGATTCGCAGACGATCATAAATAAGATGAAAAATTGGGTTGGGAGCAGCGCGCCTATTGCATCGTTCTATGCCTATGACGTGAATCACGACATCTTTTGGGAAACTTATGGCGGCAGTTACAGCTATACCAATAAGATGGAGATAAAATCATTTTTAAAACAAATCATCCGCGATGATCAAAAAAGTGTTGTCAAAAAGTGGTTCATTGATAAAATTGGTACGAAGTATTACCTGTTTCGCGTGATGCATAGGAACGGCGCATATATCATGTGCGTCTTTGACCTGGACAAAGTGGAAAAGCCGCAATTCAACCTTGATATCAACCATGGGGCATTTTTGTTTTATGCGGCTGAGGATTATACTCCGCTGACCTCTGTGCAGGAGGTACGGCAAAAAGGCATTTCGTTAAGGAATGCCAATGGAAAACCGTACTATATTACCGGGGATGACCAGAAGTTCATTATCGTGCAGAGTTACGACGCCTATTCCCGGTTGAACCTGATGTATGCAATACCATATCGCGGTCTATTCATGACGTTTGATAAAACCATGGTTTTCTTTTTCAGCGGTTCCATTTTGATTTTTTGTTTGCTGGGCATTAGTTTCAGAGTGTTGAAGAAGTGGTATCTGAACCCGCTAAAGGCGCTGGTAGATACCATGGAAACCGTTAAAAAGGGAAATATGGAAGCCAAAATGTCATATGGAAATAATGTCCTGGAATTTCAGAAATTGTCCGAAACATTCAACGACATGCTTCAGCAGATCAAAATGCTTAAAATATCGACCTATGAATATCAGATCGAAACGCAGCAGGCAAAGCTTCAGTATCTGCAGATCCAGATCAGGCCGCACTTTTTTCTGAATTGTCTGAAAAACATTTATGGGTTGGCGCAGGAACAAAAATATAAGCAAATCCAGGATATGATACTGGCACTGTCCAACTATCTGCGATATATACTGAAAAATAATATGTCGCTTGTGACGGTTTCAACCGAGCTGCAGAGCGTCAGGAACTATATTTTATTACAGCAGCTAAGTGCGGACTTGCAGGTATCCTGCGATATTGAACTGGATCCCCGGCTGAAAGAATTCCGGATCCCGCCGTTATCCATCCAGACCTTTGTAGAAAACAGTGTCAAGCATGCGAGCGTCAGCTATAAAAAATTGATGATCTCCATTAAGATCGCGCTGCTGAAGAGCGAAGGCGAGAATCTTGTAAATATCACTATCCTTGATAATGGGCAAGGCTTCCCCGATGATATGCTTCAGGATCTGAACGGCACGACAGAAGCGGTCTACTGTGAGGACCATATAGGGATACAGAATGTAAAACACAGGTTTTCCTTAATTTATCACGATACTTGCACATTTTCTTTTTCAAATGTGACAGGCGGCGCTTGCATTGAAATTTTCATACCCGCCGCCGGTATCCCTCTGGATGAGAACCCGGATAACAGGGAAGGAGGGTTGGACAATGACGGTACTGATCGTTGATGACCAGGTGAATTCCGTTAACGGTCTTGTTGCAGGTATCGATTGGAAAAAGATCTCCATATCGAAAGTGTACAAGGCATATAATGCTGAAGAAGCTAAACGGATCATCACACTGGAAAAAATAGACATCCTGCTTTCCGATATTGAAATGCCCGGGGGAAGCGGCTTGGATCTGTTACGTTGGATCAAGGAGCAGAATAAGAATATCGAGTGTATTTTTTTGACCGCACACGCGAATTTTGCCTATGCCAAGGAAGCAGTCAAGCTGGGCGGCTTTGATTATATATTGCAACCCGCCCGTTATGAGGACGTTCAAAATGCAATTGTCCGCGTAAAGCAAAAGATTTCAGCCAGTATGGAACTGCAGGAATATTCCACTTACGGGAAAATGATGTACGAAAAAAAGGATCTGCTTCTGGAAAGGCTGCTGAGAGATTGGCTGCTGGGGGAAACTGCCGGCATTTACGATGTATTGGCGGATTTAAAGCAGTTTCAGATCAACTTGAATGCCAATAGCCTCATTGATTGTGTTCTGGTGAATATCATCAGATGGAGCGATCCTCAGACGATGTTTCAGGGAGACCTGCTCAGATATGCTTTTAACAATATCCTGTCGGAGTTGTTCGGAGATTACGGCGCCAAGGTGCTTTTTGTACAGATCAGCGAGGGGAATTACGCTGCTTTGGCGTATGACGGGGAGGATACTCCGCCTGACAGTGCACGGGTGATGTCGACGCTGAAAACATTTCTCCAGGCGTGCAGGGATTATTTGGGTTGCTATATTGCCTGTTATACGGGCGAATCGCTGGAAGTAAGGCATACGGCCGGAAGGATCGGAGAATTGCTGGCCTTCAAAGAGGATAACGTGGCGCTGCGGAACGAAGTATTTTATTTGGGGCGCAGTATCATGACAAAATTGCAGCCGGATTACCTGACAAACATAAAAAAATGGCAGCAAAATCTCATTGGCGGAAACGCCATGATTGTCAAAAAAGAAACCTTTGCATATCTGGATGGCGCCACCCTTAACGCTCAGGCGCTCAAGCGTTTTTACCAGGATTTTATGCAGATGGTGGCTGCCGCCGCGGAAGAATCGGGGGTGTCCATCTACCAGATTTTTAGTGACAAAGCTGCTTTTGAGAAATCGCTTGTGTCATATCAGTCCATAGACAGCATGAAAGAACTGATCGATCGTGTGACCGCTTATTTTGAAAAGGACGCTGCGAAGGACAACCGGAACTATGTCGAGCTAGTGATACAATATATCAACCGCAATATCGAGAAAGATCTGCGAAGAAGCGATATTGCCCGGATGGTAAACCTGAACGAGGATTACCTTTCACGTATTTTCAAAAATGAAATGAATGTTTCTCTGAAGGAATTTATCATATTGGAAAAAATGAAGGTCGCAAAGAGTTTGCTTAAAACGACTAATTTTCCTGTCGGAACTATAGCCGCCAAGGTCGGGTTTACAAATTTTTCCCACTTTTCCCAGATGTACAAAAAAATAAATGGGGTTGCTCCCGTTGAGGACAGGCACTAATAGAAGATGTTTCGGTCTTGTGACATGGAATGTTTTTGCATGCGTGGAAAGCGAATGAACAATAAACATTGAAAACCTGTTGAATATTTATGTTCCATGTCGGAAAAGTGATAATAAGTGGTCTTTAATTTGGTAGTAAGGCAAAAAGGCCAATGATAGTATAAATATAAACAATGATTCTACGTAGATGAACGTTGCAAAATACAGAAAGGTAAAAACAGATAAAGGAGATTGTAAAAATGAGTCGTAAGAAGCTGTTATCCATTATTCTTGTTGGAATATTTGCGATTTCTATCCTGGCAGGCTGCGGAAATTCAGGAACAGCAGGCACATCTGATGCGTCTACTATTCAAAATACATCCACTGCAGCAGCAGGATCAACCCAGGAACCATACACTGTAAAGATCGTAGCATATGGCGACGGCAGTTCGGATGCTTCCAGTGCCGTAGCAGCCGAGCTTTCAAAACAGACGAAAAAGCTGTTCAATACCGATATTGAATTGGTTAAGGGCTACACCGTGGACCAGCTAAACCTGATTTTGACCTCCGGGGAAAAATTGGACCTGTTCCCCATCATGCCCTGGGAATTGTCTTTGGCAACCCTGGCAGCCAACGATCAGATCGTAGCAATGGACGATCTGCTCAAGAGCAACGGTGCGGACACTTTAGCAGCCATCAGCGAAAATGACTGGAAATGTGCCCAGGTCAACGGAAAGGTTTATGGCGTTCCGATGAACAAGGACAAGGCGAAAGACACCGGCTTTGCCATGAGCAAAGATGTGGCTGACGAACTGGGCATCGATTATAAGTCTCTGACCTCATTCGATAAAGTCGAGCAGGCACTTTTAACAGTAAAGGCAAAGAAACCTGATATATACCCGTTTGTCTCCAGTATGGGTCAGAATGATCTGATACTTCCGTACGATGATCTGGGTGACTCTTTGGGAGTGTTGGAAAACAGCCTCGATAAAAGCACCAAGGTAGTGGACCTGTATGAAACGGACAGCTACAAAAAGTTTGTGGAAATGATGTGGAAATGGGGCAAGGAAGGACTGATCATGCCCGATGCGACCAGCAACACCGACGGTTCCACAACTGTGCTTGGCGCAAAGAAGGGATTCGGCTTTTTCGCTCACTTTAAACCGGGAGTTGATAATCAGGCCTCTGCCGAAGCAGGTGTTCCGATTGTCCATTCCACTATCAATCAGCCGTACTCCACTACCTCCATGGTAAACGCCGTTTGGAGCATCCCTGCAAACAGTGAAAAGCCGGAAAGGGCAATGCAGGTATTGAATCTGCTGTACAACGATCCGACTGCTTCCAATACTTTCATCAATGGTGTTGAAGGTACTCACTATGTTTATACGGACAATACCAAAAAAGTTATTGATTACCCCTCCGGTAAAGATGCAAACAGCATCGGTTTCTCAGTATTCGGCTGGGCTTGCCCCAATCAGCAGATTACCCCTGTAAGGGTTGGCGACCCGACTGATCTGTGGTCGCAGCTGAACACCTACAACGCGAATGCTACCGCTTCTCCCGCAAAAGGGTTCACCTGGAACAACGCTAAAGTACTCAATGAAGTAACAGCTTGCCAGAACGTTATAAGTAAATATAAAAACGGATTGGAATTAGGTGCGCTGAATCCTTCCGAGGCATTGCCGAAATTCATCAATGAATTGAAAGCCGCCGGGATCGATACAATTGTCGCCGAGAAGCAAAGTCAGCTGGATACATGGTTAGCCGCTCAGAAATAATCGACAACCAGAATGGCAAAAACAGGATTGAGGTGGGCGGCAACGCTCACCTCAACTGTTAAGTAGAAGTTAGGAGGCCGATTGTGAAGACAAACGGGAAACTTATAGGAACAAGCAAGGACAAGTATCTGCGGTACCTGCCATTATACCTGATGATGATTCCGGGCTGCATCTATTTGATCATCAATAACTACATTCCTATGGCTGGCGTTGTTATAGCGTTTAAGAAATACAATTTTAAAACAGGTATTTTCGGAAGCCCTTTTATAGGATTTGATAACTTTAAATTCCTTTTTCAGACAAAAGACGCATGGACAATTACCAGAAACACCTTATGCTACAACCTGGTTTTTATTGTGCTGGGGACTGTCATAGCAATTATAGTGGCCATCCTTCTGTACGAGATTACCTCTGAAAGATACAAAAAGTTTTATCAGACTGTAATTCTGCTGCCATTTTTGATCTCCATTGTTGTTGTGAGCTATCTTGTGTATGCATTTCTCAGTGCAGATACAGGCTTTATCAATAAAGGGATAATGAAGGCGCTTGGCCTGGATCCGGTTTCGTGGTATACAACGCCGAAATATTGGCCGGTCATCCTGTCTGTCGTATATTTATGGAAAAGCTTTGGCTATAACTGTATTCTTTACTATTCCACATTGGTGGGCATAGACAAGGGATATTATGAATCAGCGGAGATAGACGGGGCAAACAGGTGGCAGAAAGTATTGCACATTACGCTTCCGTGCCTGAAGCCCACCATCAGTATTTTAGTCCTGATGAGCATCAGTAAGATTTTCTACTCTGATTTCGGGCTGTTCTATCAGGTTCCCCTGAACCAGGGAGCGCTGTTCGACGTGACAAATACAATCGATACCTATGTCTATCGTGGATTGGTACAGTTGAATAATATCGGCATGTCTGCGGCCGCCAGCTTGTACCAGGCCTTTGTTGGTTTTGTTTTAGTAGTCGTTGCAAATATGATTGTCAGAAAGTATGACAATGAGAGCGCTTTATTTTAAGAAAGGGCTTTGGATAACAATGGCAAAAAAAAGTAATTCATTTCAAATCGTAGCGCATATTACATTCATATTTTTATCTATCTGTGTTATTGTTCCCTTCGTTTTGCTGGTGGTTTCCTCCATAACGTCGGAAACATCATTGGTCAAATACGGGTATGGATTTTTCCCCAGAGAAGTCGATTTTACCGCATATAAATTTCTTCTGGTGGACTCCCATTCCGTTATCAGGGGTTATGGCGTCTCCATTCTGGTGACAGTCATAGGAACGCTGATCAATTTAATACTCACGGTTTCATTTGCATACCCCCTGTCAAGAAAAGATCTGCCCGGCCGCAATTTTTTCTCGTTCTTCCTGTTCTTTACCATGCTGTTCAACGGTGGACTGGTTCCAACCTATATTATGTGGACACAGACTTTCCATATCAAAAACACCATATGGGCGTTGATTGTCCCAAACCTTTTGATGACGGCATTCTATGTAATCATGGTGCGGACCTACTTTACCACGAACGTTCCTGATGCGATTATTGAAGCTGCGCGCATTGATGGTGCAGGAGAACTCAGAATACTGGTGCAGATTATTTTACCGATATCGATGCCGATCATGGCTACCATCGGGCTGCTGGTCGCGCTTGGCTATTGGAATGACTGGCTCAATGGTCTTTACTATGTCAGCAGCGACAAATACTACAGCATTCAGGTTTTGCTCAACAAAATGCTTCTGAATACTGAGAAAATTAAAAAAGCTGCCGCGAGTGGCGTCAATGCCGGTAAAGTCCCCTCGGTAAGCTTAAAAATGGCGGTGGCGGTAATGGGCGCTTTACCAATTATGATTATATATCCGTTCTTCCAGAAATACTTTGTCAAGGGGATCACGATAGGCGCGGTAAAAGGGTAGGGGTTCAGCCAATGATCTTTCAAAAACACAGGAATATTGAGCGCAGATGTTACAACTTTGAAAACAGCACGCCGGAAAGAGGCAGTGCAGGTAAAGAAAATAAAGGGTCTAAAGGGCATGCCTTTGACCGGGTGAAAGCGCGAGAGTCGATTACCCTTTTCGATGTTGTCGGAATGGGTGTTATAGATCATTTTTGGATTACCTATAAAACAGTGGATGGCGTGCTCGATACTCAGCTGCTGCGAGGGTTAAGACTGGAAATGTTCTGGGATGGCAGCAAACTGCCTGCAGTTTCCGTACCGCTGGGAGATTTCTTCGGGATCGGCCTGGGGAAAATCAGGACCTTTGAAAACGATTTTTTTGCATGCACTGAGGGAAAAGCGTTTCACTCATATATCCCGATGCCGTTTTTAAAATCCGCAAAAATAGTGCTTACAAATGAAACGGACAAGGAAATCATTAATATATTCTACACGATTGATTATTATCTGGATCCGACATTACTGGATCAGGATGTTTTATATTTTCATGCTGCATGGAACCGGCAGATAAAAACGGTTCATAAAAAGGATTTTGAGATCCTGCCGCCGGTTAAAGGCTCCGGAACCTACCTGGGCGCCAGTATCAGCGTGATCGCTGACCCTGCTTATGAAGGCACATGGTGGGGTGAGGGCGAGGTCAAGATTTATCTCGATGGGGACGGGGAATATCCGACTCTTATCTGGACAGGCGCGGAGGATTACGCATGTACGGCATGGGGAATGAATGAGTTCTGCGGACGGTTCGGCGGCTGTCTGGTTGCTGAGGACGGGCCGAAAGGTATGTACAGCTTCTACCGTTATCATATCCCTGATCCGATTCCATTTTACAGCGGATGTAAAGTAACGATCCAGCAAATTGGAGGCGGCTTTAAATCGAAGCTTCTGGAACTGAAGGATCAGGGGACTGATATCAAAATCGTCAGCGCGGACCAGGGCGAAAAAGGATTTGTAAAAATATATGAAACGGATCCCATGGTGACTTTGGAGGACGACATTATCGAAGCGGATTCCTGGTGCAACTTTTACCGTGAAGATGATTATTGCGCTACCGCTTATTTCTATCTGGACAAGCCCAATGGCGTTCTGCCGGCGGCGCCGCCGGCGGAAGAACGTTTGACGGGGCTGAAATTCGAAAAGGCCGCCAGCCGGGACGATGCATAAGAAAATAAGTATATATTGAAACGATATTACAGCACGAAACGATATTATTAAATAAAAATAGAAAGGTATGATCGATGATGGCAAAGCTTGAGGCTCAGATAAAACAGACGAAGCTGTTGAATTCAAGGGCATTGGTTCAGCGTGAGCGCGACACGCAGTATTTGATGGAACTAAAGGTTGAAAATTTACTGTTTTCCCATTATGCTGAGGCGGGGCTCAACGGGCTGCTGAACTATACTGTCACTGCCCACGGAGGGTGGGATTCGCCCACCAGTCAGGTAAGGGGCATGTTTGTAGGACATTGGCTGAGCGCTGCCGCCCGTATTGTAAATGAAACAGGCAATATGCAGCTGAAAGCCAAGGCGGATTTCATCATATCGGAAATAGCAAGATGCCAGGAACAGAATGGAAACGGGTGGGCTTTTCCCATCCCGGAGAAGTATCTGTACTCAATAAAAGCCGGAAAAAATTTCTGGGCTCCTCATTATGTTTGCCACAAAAATATGATGGGCCTGATGGACATGTACCTTTACGCGGATAACCATCAGGCGCTGGAGATATTGAAGCAGTGCGCCGGATGGTTTTATCGGTTTACAAATGACGTTACCAGAGAAAACATGACAAATATGATGAACATTCAGGAAACCGGAGGATTGATGGAACTATGGGCGGATCTTTACGCAATTACCAACGATCCGAAGCACCTGGAGCTGGTCCGGCGCTATGAGCGTCCTTCGTCTTACGAGCCTCTCCTGAAAGGTGAGGATATCCTCACCAACGTGCACGCCAATACGACCATCCCTGAAATACATGGTTGCGCGCGCGCCTATGAAGTAACCGGGGAAGAACGTTACCGTAAAGTGGTGGAAAACTACTGGGATCTTGCGGTCACGCAAAGAGGCGCCTATGCAAGCGGCGGCCAGACCTGCGGAGAAGTATGGACACCCATGCGGAGCCAGGTTGCGCGTCTGGGAGAGTCCAATCAGGAGCACTGTGTTGTTTATAACATGATTCGTTTGGCGGATTATCTCTACCGCTGGACAGGTGATGCGATATATGCAGATTATATAGAAATGAATATTTATAACGGGTTGTTTGCACAAGGTTTTTGGCAGGCAAGGGGAAGAGATACCTACTGTGAACCGCTCGTGCCGGAAACCGGAGTGGTATCGTACTATCTGCCGCTTGATGCGGGCTCGTTCAAGAAATGGGGATCCAAAACCCAGGACTTCTGGTGCTGCCACGGTACAGCGGTCCAGGCAAATGCAAAATACAGGGAATACATTTACTATAAAGAGAAAGATCAAATCACGGTGGCACAGTACCTGCCCTCCTCTATTGAGACTGAAGTCGGCGGGGCGAGCGTTAGCGTGGAACAGACCGCAGTCGATTTAGGGCAGAAAACACTCCATCTGGGCGATGACATCTATCCGTTGACAGCAAAACCGGATTTTGCAGCGTTCCGATTTGAGATAAAAGCTTCGGAAAAAACATCCTTTACTATAAAATTCAGACTTCCATGGTGGCTGAAAGGGGAAGCTGTCTGCTATATTGACAATGAAAAGGTATCATATGAGAAAGACAACGGGTATGCTTCCATTGCACGGGAGTGGAAGGACAATAGTATAACTTTCATTTTCCCGAAAGGGATCATATGTTTCCCGCTGCCGGATCAGACTGATACGGTGGCTTTCCTGGACGGACCGGTTTTACTGGCGGGGCTTGTAGGAGATCAGCGCATTCTTTACGGAGACATCAATAAGCCGGAGACTTTCATCAGCTCCCAAAGCGAACGTGAATGGAACACGTGGCTGAACATCTATCAGACCGTGGGGCAGGAACACAACTTCCGGCTCGTTCCTATCAATGAGATCGGAAAGGAAATCTATACCGTGTATTTTCCGGTCCGGGCGAAATGACGCATAAAAGAGGGAAGGTAAATTAACATGGAAGAATTGACACTTGCTTCCTTTGTAAAAATGGAAGAGGAAATTTGTGATACGGTGATCTCACAGCAGGAGTATTTGTGCAAACTTGACAGCTATGTCGGCGATGGTGATCACGGCGTTACGGCAGCCAGGGGATTCCGGGCGGTCAGAGAAATGCTTCATACTCAGGAACATAAAACTATTGCACAGGTACTCAGCCGGTCCGCCGAGCTTTTGATGCAAACCATGGGAGGTGCAATAGGGCCGATCTTCGGAAGCATTTTTTCAGGGATGGCGGATGTCGCGGAAGGGAAAAACGTGCTGGCATGCAGTGATATCTGCGCAATGCTGCGACGCGGGCTGGACCAGGCGCAGCTGACCGGCGGAGCCAAAGAAGGCGACCGTACCCTGATCGATGCTCTGTCTCCGGCAGTCAGGCAACTGGAGCAGGATGTACAAAAGGGCGAGACCCTTCCTGCAGCGCTGAAAAATGCTTCCCAAGCCGCCGACCAGGGCGTTGAGAACACCAAGCAGATGACGGCAAGGAAAGGCCGCGCAAAATTCCTCGGTGAAAAATCGAAAGGATATCAGGATGCGGGAGCTACGACTTTGTCCATCGTCCTCCGTGCAATGGTTGATTATTGTGCAAAATCTTAGGATGCGAAGAGAGGAAGACTTACAATGAAAAAAATAAGTAATGCACCGGAAACCTTGGTAACGGACGAACTTCAGGGATTTGTGAAGCTTCACTCGGATAAGGTAAGGCTTATAGAGGGGACTACCTGTGTTGCCCGCAGAATCCCGAAAGAAAAGGGAAAGGTGAAATTGGTCATAGGTAATGGCGCAGGACATGAACCGGCAGTGATTGGTTGGGTCGGCAAAGGGATGTTTGATCTGAACGTTGTCGGAGATGTTTTCACAGCGCCGTCGGGTGATAAAATCTATCAGGGGATTGAGGCCATCGATGACGGAAGCCCTATTTTGCTGATGGTACAAAATCACGCCGGCGATGTATTGAATGCGAACTATGCTTATTCCAAGGCAAAGAAAAAAGGGATCGATATATACAAGGTGATTTTCTATGATGATATCGCATCCGCACCGAAGGAATTTATGGAAGACCGCAGGGGTATAGGCGGTATGTATTTTTACGCAAAGATCGTCGGCGCAATGGCGGAAGCCGGAGCAAGCGCGGAAGAGTGCATCAGCATGTTTGAAGCCGTGCGTGACAATACCAGGACCTACGGTGTGGCTTTTTCGGCGTGCACGCATCCGGCAACGGGTATGGAAATGTTCGGATACCTAAAGGATAACGATTTGATCGAACCTGGCATGGGGGTTCACGGGGAGGGCAGCGGAAATCATTGCGTACCGATGCCGAAAGCGGCTGAACTGGCCGAAATGACAGGAAATGTCCTGCTGGAGGATAAACCATATCATGCAAACGACAACCTGCTTGTTGTTGTCAATGGCGCAGGTTCTACCACTTGCATGGAAATGAACATTTTTTACAATGAATTCGAACGGTTTTTGACCAAAAAGCAGATAAATGTAGTGGGAGGTTGCGCAGGGAATTATTTGACGACGCAGGAACTGGCGGGATTATCCGTGTCACTGTGCAGCGTGAATCAGACTATGCTTGATCTATGGAATGCGCCCTGTTGTTGTGCTATACTCACTAAGTAACCACACCTGGATATTTGAAAGAGAGGTTCATCAAAATGGGAAACATTACAGTGATACAATCTCAAAAAGAGGGCGCTGTCTGGCACAGGCAACTGCCGCCCGTCTGTTTTCAGCCGGATATTAACGGTGAAGAAATGCGCCTTCTGATGATATACAGCGATATCCGCTACCAGGAGGTCAAAGGATTCGGCGGCGCGTTGACACAAGCCTCCGCATATTGTTATGACGGGCTGGACGAAGCGCATAAACAGGAGCTTTTAAAGCTCTACTTTTCAAAGGAAGGGCTTGCTTACAATGCCGGCAGGACGCATATAGGAAGCTGTGATTTTTCCTTCGGAAATTACAATTACTGCGTGAAAAAGGAGGAATCACTGGATTCGTTCAGCCTTGCCTGCGATGAAGATTATGTGCTGCCGTTTTTAAAGCAGGTCACGGATTATTGCGTCGGATCATTTTCACTGTTTGCTTCTCCCTGGTCCCCTCCGGCATGGATGAAAACAAATAATTCCCTGATACATGGCGGAGAATTGAAGGAAGAGTATTATCCGCTTTATGCGGAATATCTGGCCAGATACATCAAGGAATATGAAAAAGCAGGGATCCGGGTGGATCGTATTACCATCCAGAATGAACCGAAAGCGGTACAAACCTGGGAATCCTGCATATACACGCCGGAGCAGGAAAAGAGATTTATTTGCGATTATTTGTACCCAAGATTTCAGAAAGAGGGTATCAATACAAAGATCATCATTTGGGATCACAATAAAGAACGCGTATTTACCCGCGCAAGGGCGATCCTGTCAGATCCTGCGGCGCGCGAAATCGTTTCGGGGATTGCGTTCCACTGGTATTCGGGAGACCACTTTGAAAATCTGCGATTGTGCTGGGAGTTCTTCCCCGATAAAGAGCTGCTCTTTACAGAAGGTTGTGTGGAACTTACAACCACCGCCACCAGCATGGCTGAGAAAGCAGCGCAGTCCGGAAATCAAAAAGCCGACGTGGAGAATTCTCCGTGGGAATTCGGCGAGTATTATGCACACGATATGATCGGGAACTTCAACAACGGAATGTCTACATTCATCGACTGGAATCTGGCCCTGGACATGCAGGGCGGTCCCAACCATGTGGGTAATTACTGCAGTGCGCCTGTGATCTGTGACATTCAGGAACAGAAGCTCTATTTACAGCCGTCCTACTATTTTATAGGCCATTTCAGCAAGTTTATACCGATTGGCTCAAGGCGGATCGCCTATTCGACTTATAACGGTGATTTGATGACATCTGCATTTATCACACCGGAACAGAAAAAGGTTGTAGTCGTACTCAATAAAACAGGGCGTGATATCCCGTTTACGCTTAAGGACGAGGCATCTGACCAGATAGCCTTCCTAACGGCTAACGCGAAATCTATAATGACGCTGATCTATGAATAGAGATATTGGCACGGCGAATAAAATAAATTTAACCCCATAAAAAAGCGAATCCAAGTATTTCAAGGCTTTTTGTGTGTCCGATGTGACGATTCACTCGGCACATCGGGGACATGGAGGTTAAAATGGAGGACACAGCCATGTTTTTTGGAGTTGACTATTATCCCGAGCACTGGCCCGAGGAGCGTTGGCCTCAGGATGCAAATATGATGCGCGAGGCAAATATCAATGTGGTCAGGATGGCTGAATTTGCGTGGGCGAAGATGGAACCTGAAGAAGGTACCTTTGATTTTTCCTGGCTGGACAGGGCAATTGAAACATTAGCGAAGGAAGGGATCAAGGTAATTTTGGGTACTCCTACGGCAGCAGCCCCGAAATGGTTGCTGGACAAGTTCCCCGATATTTATCCGACAGACGTCTATGGACTGAAAAAGGGGTTCGGCACAAGGAGAAATTACTGCCCGAATAATCTGAACTATAGAAGATATGCAAGCATTATTATACGGAAGATGGCGGAGCATTATAAGCACAATCCGGATATTATAGCATGGCAGACAGATAATGAGTTTGGCGGACAGTGTTATTGCGAAAGCTGCCATAAGGCGTTTCATACATGGCTTGAAAATAAGTACGGGAGCGTGGATAAGCTGAACGATGAATGGGGGACTGTATTCTGGAGTCAAACATATCGTTCTTTTGAAGAAGTGCCATTGCCCATGTATTCCTCAAGCGACGGATTCAGCCAGAACACAGGAGCGGGAGCCGCATTTTCGACCCCATTCAACCATAATCCTGGATTCCTGCTTGATTTTTTCCGCTTTTCTTCAGATTCTATTGTAGAATTCCAGGATATGCAGCTTGACATAATCAGAAATGGCACTTCTTTACCTGTTACCCATAACTTTATGGGCCATTACAGTGATATTGATTACTTCAATTTAGGTAAGAATCTTGATTTTGTCTCATGGGACAACTACCCAAACAACATGTGGGGAAAGACGTCGTATACGAATGTTGCAATGGCGCATGACCTTATGCGCGGTATCAAGAACAAAAACTTCTGGATGATGGAGCAGCAGAGCGGTCCATGCGGGTGGCAAGCGATGGGGGACACCCCTGAACCAGGCCAGATAAGATTGTGGACCTACCAGGCTCTTGCCCATGGCGCAGAAGCGATGGTATATTTCAGATGGAGAGCCTGTACCTTCGGTATAGAGCAGTATTGGTACGGCATTCTTGACCATGATGGAACAGGCAGGAGAAGATACAGAGAAGTCAAGGAGATCGGGAATGAATTGACAAGGCTCTCGGAGCTGTTCGTGGATTCAGAAAACAGGAATGACACGGCTATTATAAAATCCTATGATAATTTCTGGAGCCATAGAGGTCAGCCACATAATGCCAAATTCGACTACAATAATCTTTTGCAGTCATACTATAATGCACTGATATTGAACAACATCGGCGCTGATGTAACAAATATCAATGTGGATTTTCACAAATACAAACTGGTCCTTATGCCGGCTTTTAACCTGATGACTGAGGAGATCGGCAGGAAGTGTGAAGACTATGTGAAAAACGGAGGCGCCTTACTCGTCACCTTCCGCTCGGGAACGAAGTCATGGAACAACAAGATGACTACCGAAACTTTACCGGGATATTTCAGAGAGATGGCGGGCATAGCGCTGGAAGAGTTCGATTCCGTAAACTTCGGCAGAGAGGTGCTGGTAAAGGGCAACTTCGGAGAAGGGACTGCTTCCATGTGGTGCGATGTTGTAAAAAGCGAGGGCGCCAAACCAATCGCCATATATGACAGTCACTACTACAAGGGCACGCCAGCGATCACAGTAAATGAATACGGTAAGGGAAAGGTGTTTTATATAGGCTGTGATCTGGACGAAACTGCAATGGCAAAGCTTATTGAGCACATAACTGAAATGCTTGGTATCGAACCAACGATCGAGACAAAAATTGAGGGACTTGAGGCAGTCAGAAAGAGAAAAGGGGAAATGGACTATCTCCTGCTGTTAAATCACAATGCTTTTCCGGTGAAGGCTGCCGTCGAGGGCGTATATACCGAGGCAATTACAGGAGCAAAGGTTAAAAGCGATATCGAACTGCCAGGCTATGGCGTTTGCATATTGACAAAATAAATCAGGAACCAGAAAGAAAACATTTTGAGAATTTCAGCGTCAGATAATATAGACATAAATCCTATGGCAATTCCTTTACCGGTTTGATAAAATATTTACCGTAAAGGGAAAGTGTTGAGTTTGGAAGATGATAAAACATTTGAACTGCTGACTAAAATGTATAGCGAGTTTTCCGGCCGGTTTGACAAAGCTGAAAAAGATATTAAAGGCTTGAAGAACGACGTTGCTCGTGTTGAAATCAAGCTGGAACATAATATTGAACCCAAAATGAAAGCCATATTTGAAGATAGGGATGTTGTCCATAAAAAATTGGATTCTATTGAGCAGAAGGTTGACGACTTATCAAAAAGAGTTGATAAGCAGGATATTCAGATCAGTGTCATTAATGGCGGCAAGATATGAGTTGAAAAAGCTTGCAATATATGAGCGATTTAAGAGGAGCCTCAAAAGTTCCTTTTTTCATGTTCTCCCGTCACACTCGCGTCAAAGCTTTCGTTTATTTGAACAACTCTCGTACTATTTATGTTAAGATAATATTGTCGAAAATTTTCTGAGAGGATGATGAGACAATGGAAGAATTGTTCGTGCGCGGAAGGACCCTGGCGGAGGCGTATCACCGCTCTATCGAGGCATTGTACAAACATGGCGAGATATGTGAATGCCCGGATTACAACCAGAAGCAGAAAGAGTGCAGCATGACGATATTTGTCGAGGAGCCGTTCGCGGAACCGATGATCAGTCGGCTTTTCATCGGAGGGCATGCCGATCTCGAACAGTACAGGCAGGAGATGCTGGACGGCATACTGGATTTCAGGATAGGGCACGGCTGGGAATATACATACCACAACAGGATACAGGAACAGCTTCCATTCATATACGAGGAACTGAGGCGTAACCCGGACAGCAGGCGGGCTGTCGTTGACATCAGGGACTGGCGTGCGGATACGAAGCACGGAAATACGAGCCCCGCATGTCTGCAACACATACAATTCTTCATCCGTGACAACAAAATGCACGCGAAGGTGCTGATGCGCAGCAACGACGCACCGGAAGCCACGTTCATGAACATGTTCGCCTTCATCATGCTTATGAAGCGGGTCGCTGACGAGCTTGGCGTCGGTATCGGCACATATACGCACAGGGCAAATTCCTTCCACTGCTACGAGAAGGATTTCAAGCTGATGGAAGGCTATATGCGCGGCATCGAGAAGGGCGAGAACATAACATACGAGTACGAGGGCTTCTACGACGAGTTGATGGAGGAAGCAAGGCTCGAAATAGCCGAGAAAGTGCGACAGCTCAGAGAACGTACTTAATCACGGAATGCACATAATCATTCGGCTGCAAGGTGGCAGCCTGTGAAAACGATTCTGAAAAAGCCTGGTGTAAAAGCTAATTAAAAAAGCAGGTCTCCATACAATTCACAAAGTATCGGAACGACCTGCTTTTCGTTTTTATTCTTCACAATACTCGAAGAAATCAAAATCCGCAAATTTCTCTCTCGTGTGTGAATCCTGCGCGAAAATCCCAACGAATGTTCCCGTAAATTCGCCGAATTCGCTGGCCTCGTCCGAAAGCGCGGTCATATCGAGAACAGGCCCCAGCTTCTCGAAATTCTTTCCGTCGGTACTGAAGTAAAACTGCAGCCGTTCCGCCGCAATTTCCACCCTCAGATAAATGGGTGCGTTTTTATCCACTACGGCATAGGCATTGCCGCCATCCACATAATGTTTGTTGACATAACCGCTTATGGCAATGATGTTGCTTTCAAGTTCCTCGCTGTAAGTCTTATATATGCTGTAGAAATTGGAGGTCTCATAGTAGCAGGTAAGACCTGCAGCGTGCTGATACCGGTCTGCCGCAAAATCCATCATGGTCGTTACCGTGGCGTTTAACGCAGTCAGCCGTCTGGCGATCAGGCTGGGCCAATGATTGCTGGTCATCGACTCGCGGCCTCGCAGACGGAGGTATCCCGGACGCGCTTTCAGATCAGCCCAGTCGGGGGTGATCTCGTTTCGCGGCGTGCAAAAAGGAAGCTCCAGTTCAGGACTGTCAAAGTCGCAGCGGGGCGCCTCCTTTGGGAATGGATAAACCGGCAGGTCCGGCGACGGTACATCGTCCTTGGCGATATTGGTGCCATCGGTCATGCGCAGCCAGCCGTCTTCCGTCCATTCCACCTGCTGGATCGCTGTTTCGCGGCCAAGCACGCATCTTTTCTGCGGCATGACCGGACGTCCGCAAAGGTGCGCAATATACCACTGGCCAGTCTGTGTTTCAACAAGCGATCCATGTCCGGCTTTCTGCAGTATGACATCGGGGTTGTACATATCTGGCATGGAATAATTGATTTCCGGACGCATGGCAAATTCGGAGGTGCAGGATGTAATGACCGGGTTATGCGGATAGCTTTCGTACGGGCCGGCAATCTCCCTGGAGCGAAGCAATACGACGCTATGCCCGTATCCGGTGCCTCCCTCGGCGGTAATCAGGTAATACCAGCCGTTGTGTTTGTAGATATGAGGCGCTTCGGTAAATCCGCGCTGTGTCCCGCCATAGGTCAATCGTACCGGATTTCCGACAAGCTTTTTCTGTCCGGGGTCATATTCCTGAAGGATGATCGGCCGTTTGGTTTCGTGCCCCGGCCTGGAATCCCTCTCCTGATTGACGACCCATTTTCTGCCGTCATTATCATGGAACAATGAGGCGTCAAACCCGCTGGAGTTGATATAGACAGGATCGCTCCACGGGCCGTGGATACTGTCGGACCAGATCAGAAAGTTGTCCACGTCGAATTGCAGTGGGCCGGAGTTGTATACGTTGGAATAAAGCATATAAAAGCGTTTTTCCGCTTCGCAGAAAGTCAGGCATGGCGCCCAGACGCCCTTCGAGGGCGGAAGGCAGGTCAGGTCGATATGCCGCCTCGTTTTCAGCGCATAATCAACCAACTTCCAGTGTGCAAGATCCCTGGAGTGATAAATCGGAATACCGGGAAACCATTCAAATGACGAAGTTGCAATGTAATAGTCGTCGCCTACACGGATAATGGCCGGATCGGGGTTAAAGCCCGGAAGAATTGGATTGTGAATCATAATGTTTCTCCTGTTAAAGTGCGTAATTATGATATATTCATATTACTGATAATATATAAAAAAGTCAATAAAAGGTCAGCCTCATATTTTCTTCTTGCCTGATTGACTAATTAATGTGATAATATTTTATGTGAATCCGTCTTTCGTACAGGGGGTCCGATACATGGAAGAAAACATCATAAACTTTAAAGCTACTGTAAACGGCCTGATTCTGATCATGAGGGAAGAGGATGATTTTGACACTGTTTACGAGCATATCTCAAAAAAGCTGGAATCTTCAGGCAGATTTTTCAAGGGCGCAAGCATGTCTGTAAAGTACCGCGGGAGGAAGCTGGACGCGGAACAGGAGAAAATGGTCTCAGAGCTCATTTCGAAAAAAACCAATGCGGAGATCAAAAACTTTGAAGAGGATACCTCAGCGCCCGAGCCTACTGCGGAGGAAACCGAAAAGGTCGTTGAAAAGCCCAGGATGAAGCGGGTATTTTTCAAGGATCTTGAGGAAGGCGTCACAAAGTTCCACAAGGGCACTGTAAGATCCGGTAAACTTGTAAGTTCCGAAGGGAATCTTGTCGTCATAGGCGACGTCAATCCCGGCGGGGAAGTGGTAGCGACTGGCAATGTCATCGTAATGGGTTCCCTCAGGGGGATGGTGCATGCCGGGGCAGACGGCAACAAGGACGCGATCATTGCGGCATTATGCCTGCAGCCTGTTCAGCTAAGGATAGCCGATGTCATTACACGTCCGCCGGACACCAAGGAAACCAGTAAGGGACTTGTCCCTGAAATGGCGTTTGTTCGTGATGACCTGGTATATATCGAAAGCTTTTTGCCACAATACAAATAAGTAAAAAAGTTTGATCATTTTACATATGGCCGGTCGAAAGGCACATAGGAGGTATTTTGATGAGTGAAGTCTTAGTTATTACATCTGGCAAGGGGGGCGTCGGTAAGACGACAACAACTGCCAACCTGGGCACGGGTCTTGCTTTGGCAGGTTGCAAGGTGGTTCTTGTAGATACCGATATAGGCCTTCGCAATCTCGACGTTGTCATGGGTCTGGAAAACAGGATAGTCTATGATCTGGTAGATGTGGTTGAGGGCTCTTGCCGCGTCAAACAAGCGCTCATCAAGGACAAGCGTTATGAGGGACTGTACCTTCTGCCGGCCGCCCAGACAAGGGACAAGTCAGCGGTCAACCCGCAGCAGATGATGAAGCTTTGCCAGGAGTTGAAGGAAGAATTCGATTACATATTGATAGATTGTCCGGCAGGTATCGAGCAGGGCTTCAAAAATGCCATAGCAGGCGCAGACAGGGCAATCGTCGTAACGACTCCGGAGGTTTCGGCAGTGAGGGACGCCGACAGGATCATCGGCTTGCTCGAGGCTAATGAATTGAGGAATCCCAAGCTTCTTATAAACAGGCTTCGCATGGATATGGTAAAGCGAGGCGACATGATGTCGATTGACGATATAATCGACATTCTGGCGATTGGGCTGATAGGGGTCGTGCCGGACGACGAGAAGATCGTTGTTTCCACGAATAGGGGCGAGCCTGCCATAACTGACGATAAAGCGCTTGCAGGGCAAGCTTACCGCAATATAGTTAGAAGGATCAGGGGCGAAGAAGTACCTTTCCTGAACTTCAATGAGGATCAAGGCTTTGTTGATAAGCTGAAAAAAATATTTGGCCTGAAGGCAAACTGAAAGGGAGGGGATCTGGATGCTGCTTGACTTAAGTAAAATATTCGGTAAACCGAAGAACTCCAAGGAAGTTGCCAAGGAACGGCTCAAACTGGTACTGATCCACGATCGTGCAAATGTTTCTCCACAGTTTCTTGAAATGCTGAAGAGTGAGATCATAAAGGTCATCACAAATTACATGGATGTCGACGAAAGCGCACTGGACATACAGCTTACAAAGACAAAGAGCGACGACGGCGAGAGTATAGTACCTGCACTTTATGCGAATATTCCTATTAAAAATATCAAAAGTAGCGGAAAATAATATTAAGGTATCGCAGGGATATGAACATAGCGCTTATAGCACATGACAACAAAAAAGAATTGATGGTGGATCTGTGCATAGCATACAAGGGGATACTGCAGCAGCATTCGCTCTATGCAACAGGCACTACTGCCTCGTTTATCACCGAGGGGGCCGGACTGCCCGTATACAAATTTTCACCCGGACCTTTGGGCGGTACGCAGCAGATCGCGGCAAGGGTTTCGCTCAACGAAATCGATGTTGTCATATTCCTCAGGGATCCTGTAAATCCAAGGGAATACGAACCCGATATCAATTCTCTGCTTCGGCTTTGCGATACCAACAATATCCCGTTTGCAACGAATATCGCTACAGCCGAGGTCCTGATAAAAGGTCTGGAACGCGGCGACCTGCACTGGCGAGAGCTCAAGTAGGAACGGGCGGGAGCCAGGGTGGAAATGACCATTTCAAAAACCGCAAAGATTGTGTAAATTACAAAGAAGCAGCCGAAAGGCGCGGTTTAATAGGGAAACTTGTTGAACCATACCCCAAACCGATACGGAAAAGCAAGAGATAGGCGTTGTCCCATAAGGGATAGCGCCTTATCTCTTTTATGTTGATGACCGCTCGATCAATGCTGTTCTAAGAAACGCTATGTCCCTGTTAAAGTCTTTTGGTTTAATTGTACTTAAGATTTTTTGCCCGACCTCAGGAGACCAGTATATTTTCAGCTTTTCCCTTGCACGGGTAATAGCAGTATAAAAAATGCTGTGCGTTATATGGTCTTCGATATCGTCTGTGATAACTATTTTCACAGAGTTGAACTCCAAGCCCTGTGCTTTGTGGATTGATACCGCATAGGCAACCTGGAAAGGCACAACAGCAGTTTCAGGCACTTCGTGGTTTTCATCGACTATTCTGTGGTCATCGACAGTAAAGCGAATCAC
>Ga0207800_1000114_pt1 | contig 29267 bp, 23 predicted proteins | sample LuqExpMetageno11_FD_187769 | JGI IMG/M metagenome (GOLD analysis project Ga0207800, IMG submission 187769) | Tropical forest soil microbial communities from Luquillo Experimental Forest, Puerto Rico - Sample 11 (SPAdes) | ecosystem: Environmental > Terrestrial > Soil > Tropical forest ... | reverse complement strand
TTTCATGTTCTGATCTATATATTGAAGGGCGGTATGGAGATCATTGAGGACAACATCACATTTCAATTGCATCCCGGCACGCTGTTCTTACTAAAAAGCGGGGTGCATCACTGGGGTGAAAGGCCATTTGAAAGTGGTACTGCCTGGTATTATATCCACTTTTTCAGTCAGGAGCCGACAGAGAAGATGTTCCCTCTGGAAGACAGATTGATGTTCGATGAACGTAAAAGCTTACCCCCACAGCAGTTTAACTGCTATGTAACTCTTCCTAAAATACTTCAGCTGCCAGTGGGAAATGAGCTTGAAAAGCAGATTGAGAAGCTTATCTGCCAATATAGCTCCTCTGATCAGACGGACTTAATTCGAATGAATTTATCCTTATGGGAAATTCTATTACACAGCTTTGATCTGGGACAAGGAAAATCAGAAGATACAAAAGAGAACAACAGGACGAAAGCAGTTATCGCTTTTCTGGAACAGAATTTTGCCAGAAATTTTACGGCCAATGAACTGGAAGATGCTATGGGATTTACCTACAAATATATCGGTACCTTGTTTAAGAACAGGACAGGTATGTCCATAAAGGATTATCAGCGAATGCTCAGAATAAGAAAAGCAGTCAGGCTGTTATGCGAAACAGAGCTTCCGATTGCGGAAATTGCAAATGAGACAGGCTTTTATGACGCTTTTTATTTCAGTAAGATTTTCAAACGGGAGGAAGGAATTTCACCGCTTAAATTCAGAGATACTTATGTTCCGAAGATTTAATAAAATCGGAAAATAATACATTTTCTCGAGAAAATACTCTATTAAACTTCATTCTATTGCGGAGTATAATACATTTGTAATTTTACTTTGGGAGGAAAAATAAAATGAATGATATATTGAAAAAGTTTACAATTTCCGATCAATTTTTCGGACGATATGAAACACTGATAAAGAATACGGTGATACCTTATCAGGAAAAAGCATTAAAGGATGAAATTCCGGGAGCTGATAAAAGCCATGCCATTGAGAATTTCAAAGCTGCTGCAAAAATACTTGAAACCGGCATCTGTGACAGTGAATTTTACGGAATGGTTTTTCAGGACAGTGACGTTGCAAAATGGCTTGAGGCAGCGGCATATTCCCTTGTGATGTTCCCGGATAAGGAGCTTGAAAAGCGCTGCGATGAGATCATTGATCTGATTGGTCGTGCTCAACATAAGGATGGATATCTGAATACATATTTCACAGTTAAGGCACCTGACAAGCGTTGGACAAATCTGGCCGAAGCCCATGAGCTGTACTGCGCAGGTCATATGATGGAAGCAGCAGTTGCATATGCCGAATGTACCGGGAAAACAAAGTTATTGGATATTATGTGTGGTATGGCTGATCATATTTACCAGCGATTTATTGAAGATGGTGCTGAGGGGTATCCGGGACACCCAGAGGTTGAGCTTGCTCTCATGCGCATGTACAGGTATACCGGGAATGAAAAGTATCTGGAGCTTGCCAAGCATTTTATTGATGTCAGGGGTGTGGACTCTGATTATTTTGCAAAAGAAAATGAAAGAAAAGGATGGACCGTCTGGAATATGAACTGCCAGGACAAGGAAAATGCCCAGAATCATCTTCCTGTACGTCAACAGACAAAGGCAGTCGGTCATGCAGTTCGTGCGGTGTATCTTTATACAGGAATGGTTGATGTAGCAGCAACCTCCAAGGATGAAGCTTTAATAACAGCCTGTAAAACTTTATGGGAGAACATTACCCAGAACAGAATGTATGTGACTGGGGCTATTGGCTCTGCACATGAGGGTGAGGCATTTACAAAGGATTATCACCTTCCGAATGATACTGCATATGCGGAAACCTGTGCATCCATCGGATTGATTTTCTTTGCAAGGAAAATGCTTGACCTTGAGAAGAACAGCAAATATGCAGACATCATGGAGAGAGCATTGTATAACGGCGTGCTGGCCGGAATGCAGCTTGATGGCACAAGGTTTTTTTATGTTAATCCACTGGAGGTTATTCCGGGGATCTCAGGAGAGGCAGTTACACATCGACATACCTTACCTCAGCGTCCAAAATGGTTCACTTGCGCCTGTTGTCCTCCGAATGTTGCGAGATTATTACCCTCCATCGGAAGCTACGCATGGAGCGAAGAGGGTGATACGATCTATTCGCACCTGTACATCGGCGGTGTGCTTGATCTTACGGATACCATACAGGGCAGGATTAAGGTACAAACGAATTATCCCTACGACGGCAAGGTAATATATAGCTTTGAGCCTTCCAATGAACTGATGCGGATGACACTGGCAATCAGACTTCCGCTTTGGAGCACTAACACCACAATAAAGCTGAATGGCAGGGAAGCTGATTATGTAAGTAAAGACGGTTATGCGTATCTGACAAAAGCGTTCCATTCTGGCGATGAAGTCACCGTATCCTTTGATATGAATGTGAAGCGTATTTTTGCCTGCAAGGAAGTCAGTGCAGATAGCGGAAAAGTAGCCTTTTCAAGAGGTCCGCTTGTGTACTGCCTTGAGGGAGTTGATAACAATGGCGATATTCTTGGTTTACGAGTAAAGAAGGATGCAGCAGCTTCCGTCGGAGAGTATGATAAAGCTAAGCTTGAAGGTATTGTAGAGATTACAATTGATGGCTACCGTGTAAGTAACAGCGATACGCTTTATTCCTACGAGCGCCCGAAGGCTGAACCCTGCAAACTTAATCTTATACCTTATTATGCATGGGGTAACCGGGGACTTAACCAGATGCGTGTATGGATACCCGAAACTGAATAAGGGTTACTTCAGGTATCGATGTTTTAATATCGGTTGGCAATACTATCTTCATAAAAAATGGTAAAAAAATAACAGCCTTCGATAATGTAGTTATGGCATCATTTCTTTTACTGGCAGGCGCCGTTATGAGATAATTCCTATAAAAGAGCAAAACAACATTATTAATGCGGAAGTTTCAACGGATTAGTGTAGTCGTTTCTTCAATTCAACAATTTTACAGACAATGTACGCAAATACAACAACGATACTAATATAGCGCTTAAGTAAGCTGTAGAACAACTGAGTACATAAAAAATATCCTGCAAAGCCATAACGCCAGCAGGATATTTTTTATTATATACTCCTTAAATACGGATTTCATTATTCCATTATAAATCTTCTTATTATCGTATTATCTGAAGTCTTTCGCATTAAATATTCATATCACGTCTCTGGTAAAAGAAATAAGTAAATACAGTAAATACGGCAATCATTACAAGGCAGAGAAGAGTAATGGGGATGCTGATTTCATTTGCATTCACTGCCTTCTGTAAATTAAAGTACTTGAAGGGTGAAAATATGTTTAATACTTTCAAAGGATCTACCAAATCAGTTACTTTTGATATGATATATCCTACAACTATGATATTTGTAGCTATGGATCCGGATATCTTAGGCTTTCTTAAGGAAGCAGAAAGCAAAGCTCCCAGGGTTAAGAAGATTAACTGAACGATGAACATAATAAGGTGTAAAATCAGAATCTCGCCAGTAATAACTTCAGTGCTAAATGCAGGCACTATGGCAAGGGAAGAAAGCATGGATACAATATTAATGACTACAACGTTCACCAAAGCAGCCAGTAGTTTCGAAGTAATAATTACTCTTCTTGATACAGGCTTTGCGATTAGAAACTCAGTGGTCTTATCTCGCTCTTCCTTAGCAATAATACCACTACCTAATAAAGCGGCATGAATTGCAACTGTAATTTCAATATAAGGGAACAAAAATGCGAAAAACCCGCTTATCTTAGTAACTTCAAAGCCGCTAATTCCCAGCAATACCTTCATTGTATTCGGAAATTTATCAAAAACCTCACTGCTGGCTCCTCCCGAGGAATATACTGTATACTTACCCATACCGCTCATTACCAATAAAGCAATACACACACTCCAGATGATCAGGGCTTTTCTGTTAGACTTTAATTCTTTCATAAATATATTCATAATCGGACCTCCTTTATAAGTCTTTTGGCATCTTAGCTTACGGCGTGGATATCTTTCTTGTTATATATGATGTAGCTGACAACAATTGAAACAACTACAATGGCCACGCCGATGATCAGATATAAAGCCTCATAACTTTCATGATTCATGATGTAAAAAACATCATAATATTTGAAAGGAGAGAAAATGCGTTCCACCTTATGGCTCATATCGGTTACAAGAAATGCACCAATAAAATAAAATCCAAAGACAATGCCAAGAGAGATTGGAAGTACATTTTTAATCTTTTTAAAGAATACGGAAACAACCATGCCAATTGCTATAAATATAATCTGAACAAAAAACATCGTAAGATTGATCATGAGATATAGTTTAAAGTTGAAATCCTCATGTATAGCAAGGTTTGCTATGAGTGTTGAAATCACAATGAATAAAATATTAGTAATCACAATTGATGTAAATACAGCCAGAAGCTTAGCAGTTACGATAGCAGTACGAGATACCGGTTTAACAAGCAGGAAATCCGCTGTTCGTTCTCTCACTTCTCTTGAAAGGATGGATACGCCATAATTCATAGCTTGAATGGCACCACAAACAATAATAAATGTAAATATAAAGGCGTAGAATCCTAATAAGGATGTAATGTAATCCAGATTAATTCCAAGCATAGCCCTTATGGGAGCGGGATAGCCTCCTAATAGATCCTTGAAATCCATTGCATCCTTTGCTATGCTGGGATACATAGACAGGTAGAGTACTGCCAATGCAAGCATACTCAAAGTCCATATGATCGTTGATTTTCTAAGAGCCTTTAGTTCATATAGGAACATATTCATATCCTTTAATCCTCCTTAGCATAATAATGCATAAATATTTCCTCAAGGTCAGGCTCTTCGATGGAAATATTACGGAGCTCAATCTCACTGATCTTCTTCATAATGGTATTAAGATTGCCCTTGAATATAAAGTTTGCAGTATTATTCTTCACTTCCAGGCTGCTCAATCCTTTGATATTGAACACTTCTTTGTCAATACCGGATTTTGCTTCAATACTGAATCTCTTGTAACTATTCTCCTGAAGAGTACTCATCTTCTCTGTCTTAATGATTTTGCCTTCTTTGATAAATGCTACACGGCTGCACATTTTCTGAACTTCGCTGAGAATATGAGAGGAGAAGAATATAGTAGCTCCTTTTTTGTTCTCCTGTGCGATGAGATCAAAAAACTTCTGCTGCATCAATGGATCCAAACCGCTTGTGGGTTCATCAAGGATGATCAGCTTTGGTTCGTGCAGTAAGCCTTGAACGATACCGACTTTCTTCTTATTACCGAAGGAAAGATCGTCTATTTTCTTCTTCAAATCCAAGTCCATGATCTCAGCGAGCTCATTAATTCGCTTCGTACAATCTTTTTTGTAAAAGCTCGCAGAATATTTGAGCAGATCAATAACCCTCATATTGTCATAATAAAATACTTCGGATGGAAGATAGCCAAGCTCTTTCCTTACTTCAGGGTGTTCGATGCAGCTTTTGCCAAAGATAGTAGCAGTACCATTCGTCGGATAAATAAGCCCAAGCAGCGTACGGATGGTTGTCGATTTACCTGCTCCATTGGGTCCGATAAACCCGAATACCTCACCCTCCTCAATATTAAGATTGACGTCGATAACACCTCTTGATTTCCTGTAATTCTTGGTTAAATCTTTAATTTCAATTACATTCATACAATTATCCTCCAATAATGATTTTTAATTTGTAAAGCGAAGATACTACCATAAACCGATTCGGTCAATAGGTTTTTCTATAATATTTATATTAACTTAGAACTTCAATTATATACCAATTAATCACAGGGAATGTAAGGTAAAGTTTGTCGAAGCCATGAAATTATTGTTCTTAAATATACTTTATTATGTGGCTCATTTTTATAAATTAAATATGAAACTACAAACAATCCATATTGACAAAATATGGAAATTTAACTATAATGAAATGGTAAAAACTGGGGGATGTAGTGCAATTTGACGACGGGTTTAACGTTAATTTATCAATGATTCCAAAGATTAATGAATTTTAATCATTTAATGATGAAACTCTGTTACATATTGACTACAAATGTAAATTCAAGAGAAAGAGGCGGAATGAAGCTTTAACGTTTGGATTAAGCTCGTATGTAACCTTTAGGGTTATTGCGATAAATTAATTAGGAGGGAAAAGTATGAATAAGAGATTTATGAAAATCATGGCGATGTTACTTTCATTTATCATGGTCTTGGGTATGCTGACAGCCTGCAAATCCAATGATAATGAACAAACATCAAACACCGACAAAGTAACACCAACCACCGGTGCAGCCAAGGAAGTAACACAGGCACCATCAACAAATGAGCAAACAACAACAGAAACCGAAAATGCAGATCCAAATTCATTACCTAGAACTGAAACACTCTATTATGGCGGTATTCAGTGGGGAGCAGTTAATGGTTGGAACCCGTTATCCGATGATATGAATAACGGTATGGCAATCACCCAGTCAGCAGGTGGATCCCGTTGCATCATGTTCGAGTCACTGTATATGTATAACATGCTGGATGGAAAGATGTATCCGTTGCTTGCAGATGGAGCTTATCAGTGGAACGACACTATGACTGAGATGACAGTTAAGCTTAAAGCTGCAGCTAAATGGAGTGATGGTACTCCGATTACTGCAGAAGACGTTGCATATACCTGGGCAACCGATGCTAAGATTGCCAATGGTAGAGGAACAGGTTATTCTCCGTATATCGACACAGTAGTAGCTCAGGATACTCAGACCGTAGTTATAAAAGCTAAGCTGAATGCTGATGGTACTGCTGTTAACCCGTTACAGGTTATCGCCTTCATCGGAGATATGTATGTATTCCAAAAAGCTTGGATCCAAAAGGTAGAAGCTCGTTGCAATAATGATGCAGCTACAATTAAGAAGGATACCGGTGAAGATGTAGTATGGTCCGGTCCTTACACCAAGTATTATGCTGATGATCAGAAAGTAGTATTTATCCGTGATGATAATTACTGGGGCCAGGACGCTTCCATGTGGGGCTCCTTACCTGCACCTAAGTATATCTGCCATACGATCTATGCTGATAACCCGGCTACGGAAGTTGCTTTCAAAGCTGGTGAGATCGATGTTGATCAACAGTTCATAGCTAATATTCAAGATCTATGGTTAAATGAAGGCTTACCGATTTCTACCTATATTAGTGAAGCTCCTTACGGCATCTGTGTAAATATGCCTACCGCTTGGTATAACCTTGATATTCCTGAATTACAGAATGCTACAATTCGTAAAGCAATCGCAATGGCAGTTGACTACGATGCAATTAATGCTAACGCTATGACAGGTCAGTCACCTACCTTTACCCAGACTCCTCGTTCCTGTATGAACCCTACCGATGGTGAACAGAATACCTTTGATCATGATGCAGTTAAGGATCTTCAGTGGGCAGGAAACGACATTGTAGGTGCTAAGAAGTTATTGGATGAAGCTGGCATCATAGATACCGATGGTGACGGTATCCGTGAATTAAACGGTGTGAAACTTTCCTTCAATGCTTGCTGTCCTGATGGTTGGACAGACTGGATGGCAGCGATGGAAATCGTAGCTGCTGCCGGTAAGAACATTGGTATTGATATTACAACCGAATTCCCGACTTGGGATATTTATCAGACCGTTGTAACGGCTGCTAAGCAGACTGATTATGATATCTTCATGATGTGGACAGATAGTGCGACTCCTGTTCAGCCTTGGGGACGTATCCGTATGCTGATGAGCTCCGAATACAATGGTGTTGAAGGCAACTGGTCCGGTAACTGGGGTCATTACAGCAATGCTCGTCTTGACGAGTTAATTAAGCTGATTCCTGGTGAAAAAGATGCTGCTAAACAGAAAGAATATTACACGGAAGCAGTTAAGATTTACTTAACCGATGTTCCTTCCTTCTCACTTATGTACAGACCGAATCTGTTCCATGCTGTAAACGAAACGGTATGGACCAACTATCCTGAACAGGGCGATGGAAATAATATCCCTCCGTTGATCCTGACTGATGGTTATAGTATTGCCGGTCTTTATAAAATTACGTTGGTTCAGTAATACCTGAATTTTAACATGCAGCCATGTTTCAGGAGCCCTTGAAACATGGCTGTTTGCAAGTAAGAGGAGGTCATCTATGAAAGGCTACCGCAAGTATTTCGGCAAGAAAATAGCTTGGTTTTTAATTACGTTCATCATAGCTGTCGTACTTAATTTTATACTTCCACGACTAATGCCGGGAGATCCTGTTGCATCAATTACCGGAAAAACAGCGCAGGGTATTTCTGACACATCTGCAGTAAAGCAAATCTACGAGAATTATGCCAAAGAATTTGGTACGGATAAGCCTATGGTGATACAGTTCTTTACATACTTCGGAAAGTTGCTCCGGGGAGATATGGGTGTTTCTTTCAGCCAGTATCCTCGTCCGGTAGCGGATATTATAAAGGATGCAATTCTTTGGACACTAGCCCTTCAGTTGCCTGCAATTATCGTAGGCTGGCTGCTCGGAAATATCCTTGGTGCTTTAGCGGCTTACATAAGAAAAGGGTTTGATAAGTTATTGATGCCTGTCACCTTATTTATAAGCAGTATGCCTGCATTTGGTCTGGCTGTAATATTATTAACGATTTTTGCCATTAATCTTAAGGTTGCACCGACAGCAGGAGGTTATGGATTTGATTTGTTACCTAGCCTCAGCTGGAAATTTGTAAAATCAGTTATCTGGCATTATCAGCTGCCGTTCTGGTCAATCGTGCTTCTAGCAATCGGTGGCCAGGCGATCGGTATGCGTTCCATGTCAATCTATGAGCTGAATGCGGATTATGTAAAATATAGCCGTTTCCTTGGAATCAAGGACAGAAAAATTGTCGGTTATGTGTTCCGTAATGCGATGCTGCCTCAGATTACAGGACTTGCGCTGTCCTTAGGCACTATGGTCGGAGGAGCCTTGGTTGCGGAAACCATCTTCAGCTATCCAGGCCTTGGCAGAACGATTCTGCAGGCAATCGGTGCTTCAGATTATCCATTACTGTCAGCAGCAACTCTGATTATAACCTTGATGGTATTGCTGGCAACATTCTCGATCGATATTATCTATGGTTTTATAGATCCGCGTGTCAAAGCGGCACAATTTGATTAAGGGAGGGAGAAAGAATGAAAAACACATTACGTCAGGTATTCCACTCTCCTAAATTTGTTATTGGTTTTATTATATTCATAACTTTGTTGTTAACGGTTATTATTTATCCGTTGTTTAATCCCGGCAACCCCAATGAAATGATTGGTCTCGGTACATTCGCAGAGCCTGGAACTTATGTGTCGGTATTCGATAGTTTGGATACCAAGACAAGCACTTTCAAGCTTCTGGATGCTGCTGATAACCGCTTATATGCTAAATTAAAAGATGAAGACCGGGTTTCCATGATGGTATGGTTAACGGATGCCGGTGTTCCTGCAGAAGACATTAACCTGGAAGATACAGAAGGGCTATTGAAACTCTGGTTTGCGAATTATGATCCTAAAATCAAACCTCAGGGGATGACAAAAGCGCAACGAAACTTCTACCAGCGCCTTAATAACAATCTTCTTTCAATTACCAGCAAAACTGAGGTAACTATTGCTGATAAGGATGCTCAGACAGGTGACCTTGTAGAAAACAAAGTCATAACCAATACGGATTATGTTAATATCAAAGATGTAGCAAATGTTATATTCCTTCCGCTGGGTACCGATAATTTTGGTGCTGATGTATTGAAAAAACTTGTGTCTGCAATTGGTACTTCACTGTTAATCGGTGTGATCGCCGGTGTGATCGCTACTCTTATCGGTCTGACGCTTGGGCTTTTAGCAGGTTTTATCGGTGGTACTGCGGACGATTGTATTATGTTTGTTACTAATATTTTCACTGTTATTCCCTCCTTTATCCTTCTGATCCTAATATCTTACAGTGTGGGACAGGATTCTCGTGGTGTTACAACGGTAGCAATTGTTATTGGCATTACCTCCTGGGTATGGACTGCAAGAGCAGTACGTTCACAGGTAATATCGCTGCGTAACCGTGATCACGTTAACTTAAGCAAACTCTCAGGACATAGCTTATTACGTATCATCCTGACAGATATTCTTCCATACATCGCATCCTATGTGGTTATGGCTTTGATTCTTCAGATCAGTACAGCAATCCTTGCTGAAGCACAGCTCTCTATGATCGGTCTCGGACCATCAACGACAAAAACCTTTACCCTTGGCTTGATGATGAACTGGGCAATGCTTTATTCTGCACATATTCACGGTGACTGGTGGGCCTATATTCCAGTATTATTGACGATTGCATTTATCTCATTTTCAATGAATCTGATGAATACCGGTCTCGATCAGGTGTTCAACCCCACTTTGAGAGATTAGGAGGCCGGTTATGGGAAAAACAATTCTTGAGGTAAAAAACCTCAAAACCAAATATATAACCAGATTCCATGAGGACGTCTATGCCGTCGATGGTGTATCGCTGGCAATCGAGGCTGGTAAATCACTTGGTATTGCAGGTGAATCAGGCTGTGGTAAATCAACTCTTGCATTGAGTCTGATGGGGTATTATTTTCCCCCACTGTATTATATCAGCGGTGATATCATCATAGATGGTACAAATATCTCACAGATGAAACCGGATGATATCAGAAAAACCATATTAGGCACTGAGATCGCTTATATTCCACAAGCGGCTATGAACGCACTGAATCCGACGCAGAAGATAATTCGCCTGATTGAGGATGTTATCCATGTACATGACCCCAAAATGCCGAAGAAGGAAATATATAATTTAGCCAGAAAGCGTTTCGAGGAGCTTGGCTTGCCTGAAACTGTACTGGAAAAGTATTCCGTCGAGCTTTCCGGAGGGATGAAGCAGAGAACTGTAATTGCAGTTTCAACGATTCTATCTCCCAAGGTGCTGATAGCGGATGAACCTTCCAGCGCTCTTGACGTAACCAGTCAGAAGATGGTTATTAAAATGCTTCGTAATCTGATGGAAAGAGGCTTCATTAAGTCCATGATATTCATTACTCATGAATTACCGCTCCTTTATAATGTTACAGACGACATCATGGTAATGTATGCCGGTCAGATCGTTGAAAAAGGTACAGCGAAGGAGATGGTATTCGATCCCGTACATCCTTATTCCAAAGGTCTCATGGGCTCCATTATCGTTCCGGAATCCGGTACCCGTGATAATAAACTGGTTGCAATACCAGGAACACCTCCGAACCTGAAAAAACCTCCGGCAGGCTGCCGTTTTGCTGAACGATGCAAATATGCTACCAGCGAGTGTAAGGTAAATGCAGTTGGTTTCAGGGAATCAGGGCAAGGACGCGGTTATCGGTGTATTATTGACGTCGAAAAACTGGAGGAGGGATATGCGCATGAGTGAAACAAGGCCCATATGTTTAAGCGGGAAGGGTGTCACGAGAGTATTCGGTGTTGGAGATAAGAAGACCGTTGCAGTGGATCATGTAGACTTTGATTTTTACAAAGGCGAGCTAATCTCCATCGTTGGTGAATCCGGAAGCGGTAAGACAACCCTTGCAAAGCTGCTGCTTGGCTTAATCAATGTATCAGAGGGGCAGATCTATTTTCAAGACACTCTTCGCGATATCAGCTCAGCCAGAAAGAAGAGGGAATACTGGAAGAACATCCAGGCAATATTTCAGGATCCATTCTCATCCTTTAATGTATTTTCAAAAATAGACACGGTTCTCCTTGACTGTATCAATATGCGAGGTGGAAAGCACCTGCCTAAGAATAAAAAAATAGAGTTGATGACAAAAGCGTGTTGCTTTGTTAATCTTAAATATGCAGAGCTGACCAATAAATATCCCTTCGAGTTGTCCGGTGGCCAGATGCAGCGGCTTATGATAGCCCGCATCTTTCTACTGAAACCAAAGATCCTGATTGCAGATGAGCCGACCTCCATGATTGATGCCTGCTCGCGAGCAACCATATTGGATATGCTTTTGAATTTACGCAATGAAACCGGAATGACAATCATTTTTATTACACACGATATCGGTCTGGCTTATTACATATCCGACACGGTATATATCATGGAATACGGCAAAATTGTGGAGAGCGGAACGGCAGACGAAGTAATCATTAATCCGAAAGCAGATTATACGAAACGCCTAATCAGCGATGTTCCAAAGATCTATGAGGAATGGGATCTTTCAACGGTATGAATATTTAGATTTATTAATTTTACAGCCTTCCTGTGTTTAGACGCCGGAAGGCTGTATTGATAACTATTTAATTTTTGCTATTGTTTCTGATAATTTATTATGGTACCATATCAAAAATAAATAGACTATAATTCCCATAAAAACTATGCTATAATGAAAACTGCGAAAGTTATATCAGTGCTGTCACCGCTTATTTATCATGAGAGGATGATTACTGCATTTATCTGACTCAGACGAAAGATGGAATAGATCAAGAAGCTTAAGGGGGAAACCATCATGAACAAAAGTGATTTAAGCCGAAATCATTATATGCTGAAGGGAGCTTTGGCAAGGAACGGTTATGACTGGTGGTGGCATAATTTTACCGGTTATAACAGAAGTACAGGTGAAGCAAGAGCCTTCTTCATTGAATATTATGTCTGTAATCCTGCTCTGGGAGGAAGTAAGGCTATCCTTGGACAGCAGCCCAATCATCAAGCAAAAGAAAGAAAACCTTCTTATGCCATGATTAAGGCTGGTACCTGGGGAAAGGATACAAAGCAAATTCATAATTTTTATCCGATGACGGAGTTTTCCAGCTCGGATTATATATTAAATATCAGAATTGGTAAATGTATGCTGACTGAAACCAGGATGTCAGGCAGCTGCAGGCTTTCTGAACAGGAAGTAAAGGCACATCCGGAATATCTGTGTGACGCGGGAAGTATGGAATGGAATATTCTGATCAATAAAAAGATTGCTTACAATGTAGGCTATGGAACCTCGAAGCTATTACGGGAAATCAATGCATTTGATATGTTCTGGCATGCAGAGGGTATAAAGACGGAATATAGCGGAACGGTAATTCTGGATGGTGAGATATATGATGTCATAGCGGATCAATCCTTCGGATATGCAGATAAGAACTGGGGCAGCGATTTTACATCACCCTGGCTATTGATCAGCAGCTGTCATATGAAAAGCCTGATTACAGGCAAAAAGCTGAAGAATTCAGCCGTTGAATTTAGAGGCGGAAGACCAAAGGTATTCGGAGTATCCCTTAATCGGAAGCTTCTTGGTGGAATGTATTATGAAGGAAAGATGTATGATTTCAATTTCACAAAGTTCTGGACGGGAGCAAAGATACAATTTAAGTTCCAGGAGGGAGAGAAGGTGAATACCTGGAAGATCAGGGCGGTGAACCGACATTCCATCCTGGAGATGATTTTAAAATGTCCGAAGGAGGAAATGCTATTCATTAATTATGAAGCACCGAATGGCAAAAAGCTTCATAACAGGCTCTGGAACGGCGGTACAGGTTACGGCCGGGTTAAGCTGTATCAGCATAACAGGTACGGTAATAAATTGATTGATGATATTGTGATAAAGAATGCAGGCTGTGAATATGGTGAATATTAACATAGAACAATCCCAGTATGAAATGGGGGATTCCATAAAATACAAAGCAGTATTTTTGGATCTTGACTTTAGAGCAGGCTTTAGACAGAAGCTGATGGAAACCGCAATGGTAATAAGCAGGCGGTTTATTCCGGAGGAGCGGATTGACGACAAGCTTCGCTTTGGAGAACTTGAGGTATATAAATGTGCCCTACTATGTGCAGATTCCTATAAATTACAGGCGATTCGTAAGAGAATAGATAAGCTGGGTATTCTTGAAACTGCAGTCACTTCACCTGTTTTTCTTGAGATTAACCCCAAAGGGATATCAAAGGGAACGGCTATGAAGAAAATGCTTACTTATTATGGTCTGTCCATCAAGGAAGCAATTGCAGTTGGAGACAATGAAAATGACCTTTCCATGATACAGGAAGCAGGCTTGGGAGTTGCTATGGGAAATGCAGTAGAGAAGGTTAAGCTGAATTATATGGCAGAATTATATAGCAGCCCTATTTTACTAACACATCCAGTATTTTCAGATATTTCTTTTGCAGCTTCGGATCCATGGTTTCAATCTGGCTATGTAAATAATTCTCCAAAGCAGGAGACGGTATGGGCAGGTAATTCTCGATACGGTCCAGGTACTCTGTTGAAAAGAATTCCCTGCTTCCGGCCACGGAGGAGAATACTAACAGATAGCTGGCAGACAGGATAAAATTCTTGAAGCTGTCGTTATCTGCCTCATAATCGTCCATAATCTGATGCAGGAAATGCAACAGTTTATTCACAACCTTTTCTTTGTGAACATTGTTTAAATCCATCGTAAACAGGGTGCTGTGCCCCTGCTCACTGTCTTCTTTAATATCCTGAAGGTCATCGGCTAATTGCAGGAAAAATCCAAAGCCCAAGTAAAAGATCAGATCCTTTTCCTGGATTTCTTTATTTACAAAGAAGCGGTCAATCAAAACAGAGATGCCACCTTTATATACCGAGATATCCATACGCTGTTCCATCGATAATGGGAGCTCTTTGCTCTGCTGTCGTAAACTATACTCCTGTGCCTCCAGCATCATTAACAGCAATTGATTTGCCCCGGTTTTTTTCTCTTTGGGGTATTCAGCTTCAATTGTCTGAAGCAGTTTACAGGTTTTCGCCTGATATTCATTTTCAGGGTGTACCGGCAGACCTTGGAGCTTGTCACGGATAATCCGGTTATAGGCCTGCTTTTCCTTAGGAGTACATTTCGTATTATCGATGTAATTATCCGTAAAGGGGTAGAGCATGCTGTATCCGAAGGCTGCCAGATTAAAACCAGAAGTTTCATCATGGATTTTCTTGAACATGGCATATACAATATAATTGCGAACGGCCTGACCGATATCTGTAAAAGTTAATTCCGGTGCAAAGCTTCTTACCTGCCGCATAAATTCAAAAATTTCCTCTACAAAGTCATCAATCACCGGGGGCTTCATGGTATGATGCAGACCAATGATGGTTTCGTTATACAGAACATCCGATAATAATCGAAGGGTTTTCTGCTTCCATTTCTTACGGCCGATTGGCAAACGGGGGAAACTCTGAATCTGCTTCTGAAAATCATCCGTTGCAGAATTAAGATACAATTTATTATGCTGCTTTGTATCCGGTGATATATCAGCAAAAAAATCCGGAAAGGTATCTCGTGCCATGAACCATTCCTCTTTAATGGTATTAAGATATTTATCTTTATCTGCAAACAATTCAAATAGTATCATTGGTTTCCATCCTTGCCATAATGTGTTAGCCCCATTATAACATAGGAAGGATTACGCATCAATGTCATAATACATAATCTGGAACACACATATATGGTAGCTTTTTCATCACTCCCATAATATAATGAACTTTGAAAATATATTCGAAGCCTGTTAAAATGGTAATAATATTGAAATGAAGTATTATGGTACAGGATGGAAGGAGGTAGCTATGAAGAAGATACGTTTACTTGGAAGGTTTCAATACAATTCTCCTGTCACATTGACCTTTGCGTTACTTTCCCTGCTGGTATTATTACTTGGTATTCTCACCGAAGGAAGATCAACCACTCTGCTTTTTAGTCTGTATAAATCCCCATGGTCAAATCCCTTTACTTATATTCGGTTATTTGGCCATGTTCTCGGGCATGCCAGCTGGAGTCATTATTCTTCCAACATGGTGTTGTTTCTTGTGCTGGGTCCGATGCTGGAGGAGAAATATGGTGCAAAGGCCTTTCTAATCATGATAGCGATAACAGCAGTAGTATCAGGGATATTGCATATCATCCTGTATCCTGACAGTGCCTTACTGGGAGCCAGCGGCCTGGTATTTATGATGATTGTGCTTTCCTCCGCTGCCGGTATGGAGAGTGGCAGAATCCCCATCACCCTGATTCTCGTTGTTGTGATATATCTAGGTAATGAAATGGTCAGCGGGATAAATGTGGATGATGGTATCGCACACATGGCTCATATAGTGGGCGGCTTATGCGGCGCATTATTTGGTTTTTACCTCGCTAGAAAAAAGGAAAGGTAAGGGGAGAGTTATCCCCTTACCAGTATCGTATCACAAACAGCTGCATCCAGACGGTATTTTAATATTGCCTGATATTCCTCTGAATGATACCATCTTTGAAATTCTTCTTCACTGGGAAACTGTATGATGACCGTTTTCGAATAATCCCAGCTACCTTCCAGGACTTCAGGCTTATGATCAACAGCCAGGTATTTTCCCTGATATTTTGCAAAAACTTCATCACAGTTATCCAGATAGTTCTGATAAAGAGCTGGGTCCTTCAGCTGAATATTAGCTATAAAATATACACTCATTTCATTCTCACTTTCTGTAAAGAGATCGCTTTAATATAAGCTTATCATTTTTAATTTCTTTAAAAAACTACTTAGACTGTTTCCTTATAGACAATTGTTTGTCATAAAAGCTTATTATATGATTACCTTGAAAAGCTACCTAAACTGCTTCCTTATAGCGATTGCTTGTTATATAAGCTTATTATGAATTCATTTCTTCCGATATTTTCTTAGTCTGTTTAACAATTTCTCCTACAGACAATTCAATATCCTCATAAGTTGTTTTATAAGAGCTGATGCTAATTCTGATCACGGACTTCCCGTGCCACTTCGAGCCCCCGAACCAGCAGACTCCGGAAGCCTGAACCCTTCTAATTAATTCTTCTGTTGTACTGTCATCTTGAAAGCGTACGAGTACCTGGTTAAAAACCACCTCATTCATGATCTCAAATTCATGTTCCCGCAGAAGCTTAGCAAAATAAACAGCCTTCCAGTGTAATTCTTCAACCAACTCTGCAATTCCATCGCTGCCCAGCGTCATAAAGGAAGCCCATAACTCTATCGCTCTGGCTCTTCTTGACATCTCCGGTGTATAAAGCATACTGTCCCTGTTTTCATGATAAATGATGTAGGAGCCGGTCATATGCAGGGAATTAACAAGGGCATTTTTATGACGGCACAAAATGATACCGTTATCATACGGAGCATTCAGTGTCTTATGTGCATCCAGGGACCAGGAATCGGCAAGAGACAGTCCACTGGTTAAGGACTCCATCTTTTTATTGGCAGCTGCCCATAAGCCGAAGGCACCGTCTACATGAACCCAGGCTCCCGCCTCCTTTGCCATGGGAAGGATGGTATCAAAATCATCAAAGGCACCGCTGTTTACATTACCGGCCTGAAGGATGAGCAGGGTACGACTATCTAATTTTGGCAGCTGGTCTACACGGATTCGCCCCTGTTCATCAGCAGGAACCTTGATCAGTCTTTCATGTCCAAGTCCTAAGATCGATAAGGCTTTATATATGGTGGAATGAGCTCCTTCCCCCAGAACTACCTTAATCTCAGGAGCACTGAACAGACCATTCCTAGTTACATCATATCCAAGCTTATCAAGTAGATAATTTCTTCCCGCCAGCAGACCGCAGAGTGAGGCTGTGGAGCTTCCACTGACAAAGCCGACTACGGTTTCCTTAGGAAATCCAAGGAGCCCGACCAGCCATCGTTCACATACCTCCTCCAGCTTTGAGGCTATCGGTGAGGTTACATACATAGCTGCATTTTGATCCCAGGTATCGGAAAGCCATTTGGTACAAAGGGCTGCCGGCAGGATACCGCCGTTCACAAAACCAAAATATCTCCCTCCGGTCTGGGCAACCGTAGCCTTAGCACCGTAACTGCCAAGCAGATGGAGCAGCTGGGAGGTTTCCACAGGAGCGGTCGGTAAACCGGTATCAAATACGGAAAGGTCTGCAAGAGCCTCGGAAGACGGATAAACAGGCATGTTGTCTGTATTTTTTATATAATCGCAGGCTAATTCATGTGCCAAAGCCAGCTCCTTTTCATAAGAGCTATTTCTGATTTTTTCTAAAATCGGACTGGTATATTTATTATCGTTCATAAAAGTCCCCCTTTTCTTTGACTATAGCATTCCAGGTGAAGGCATACAATGCTGAATTTAGTATTTCAGATGAAAGCATACAATGCTGAATTTGTATGCAATACCAATATGAAAGTGTCTGCCTTGAAAGATGAATATGGTAATTCTTATCTCGGATTCCCTATCTCAGAGTATCAAAGGTTTTGACCCATCCTACGCTGGCGGATGTATCAAGCCGGGCAATTAAACGTGGGCTTGTAAATGTCCATTATATTATTGCGTATCGCAGCATATTCTACGTAAGGTCTCAATTCCTTCTGAGATTTCTTCAAAACTAAGATGAGCATAGCCTAATAGGATGTCATGTTGATCATCCTCTGCTTCCTCCAAGTAGTAATGCCTGAGGGGATAGATTTTCACATGATTGAACAAAAGCTTAGCTGTCAGCTCCTTCGTAAATGTAATACCGGGGAAGCACACCACAATATGCAGACCTGCAGCCTGGCCTTTCACCTCATACTCATCCTTCCAATGATTTTTCAGCTGCAGCAGCAGATAATCTCGTTTTTTTTGATATAGTTTTTTCGTTTTCCAGATATGCTTTTCCAGGCAGCCCTCACGAATGAACTTTGCCAGGGTGTATTGGGTGACAGCTTCCGAATGGACATCACTGTACATCTTAAGCTGACGGTAAGGAGCAATCAGCTCCCTGGGCAGGAGCAGGAAGCCCAGACGAAGAGCAGGAGCAAGGATTTTACTAAAGGAGCCGATATAGATGACCTTTTCCGGGTTCAATTCATAAAGAGAGCTGACCGGAGGACCTTCATATCGGAATTCACTGTCATAATCATCCTCCAGGATATAGCAGTTGTTATCAAGGGCATATTGAATCAATTCTATTCGTCTTTGCACCGGCAGGATACCTCCCATAGGATATTGATGGGAGGGAGTTGCATAGATAAAGGCAACCTGCTCGGAGGGTGTAAGCTCTTTTGTTAAGATGCCTTTCTCATCTACAGGAATTCCGGTGATCTGATATCCGGCTGAGGTAATCACCTTACATAATCCTGGATGAGTCGGATTTTCCGTGATTACTCCCAGCGGCTCCCGGTATAAAAGCTTCGATATCAGGGATAAACCCTGGGTGGAGCCTGAGATAATCATGATTTGTTCCTCGGAGCATTGGATTCCGCGAGTCCGGTAAAGGTACTGTGAAATGGCAGCTCTTAACTCCTGCGAGCCTTCTGGCTTTAGATAGCGAAGTGAGCCGGATGGCAGCTCCGAGCATATCTGATAATATAATTTTCCCCATTCCTTGTATGGAAATAGCTCCAATGCAGGTACACCAGATCGAAAGTCAATCAGCTTAGAATCTTCCATTACGGGAACGGAACTGACCGGTACGCTTATTTTGGTGTAATTTTGATACTTCTTTAAAATACCATCTGCAACCACGGTTCCTGAGCCGTGGAAGCCTTCCAAATATCCTTCCGCGATTAACTGGTTATATACCTCAAGTACCGTGTTCCTGGATATGGAGAGATCACGAGCCAATGTGCGGCTGGAAGGAAGCTTCTCCCCGGGAGTAAGAGTACCTTCCAGTATCATGGCTTTCATTTTCTGATAAAGCTGCCTTGTCAGAGGAAGACTGTCGGCTGGGTCAACGCTTATCCACATGGAAATCACCTCATAAAAGTGGTATGTAAAAATTCGATTCGAAGTGGTGCTTTGAAAACCACTTTCACTGTAATATGATTATACCATTCATTTACAGAATCGAAAAGAGGTATATAAATAATGAAGAAATTAAGCAATGAAAATAAGGAACAGTGGATAGCATATGGTAATCTGGCTCTTGCGATGTTTATATCGGGGAGTGCAGTGGTAGTCAGTAAAATGATGGTTTCAGCTTTACCTACCTTTCTGGCAACGGAGCTGGGACTGATGACCGGTTTAATCATTTTAATACCGCTTACCTTCATAAAACAAAAAGAAACCTTGGTTTTCGATCCGAAGACCAACCTTATCCTGTTTGCTCAGGCAATCTGCGGTGTATTTCTCTACCGCATTTTTACCTTTATCGGGCTTATGTATACGACAGCAGCCACAAGCGGACTGATAACAAGTGCATCCCCCATGGTGGTTTTCCTGCTTGCAGGGTTATTATTAAAGGAAAAGCTGACTTTGAAGCAATTAACAGCGATCTTAATTACGGTAACAGGACTATTCATTATTAACCTGTATTCGTACCTATCAGGGGATGCAGAGCCGGGTTCGATGAAAGGAAACCTGCTCATCCTGGCAGCAGTATTATGTGAAGGATTATTTTCCATTCTGAGCAAAGTCAGCTGTAAGCCTGTATCAGCCCTATACAGGACGACAATCATTGATCTCTATGCCTTTTTGTTATTGCTGCCCTTTACATTCTATGATGCATGGCACTATAATTTCATGAAGCTGGATAGTAGATCCATATTCTGCATTGTATATTACGGAGTATTTGTATCTTTCTTATCTTATATCTTCTGGTTTCGGGGTATTGAGAAGACGAAAGCGGGAAATGCCGCAGTCTTTACCAGCGTTGTGCCAATCAGCAGTATACTTCTTTCCGTCATAATATTGAAGGAGCATATTCATGCGATACACTTGATCAGCCTGATCTTGATTGTATCCGGAATATGGCTATCCTGCAAAGACGCTCCGGCCAGGTCACCAAGGAAGGAATATGACAGTGTAGAGGGTTAAAAGCTCATGAAATGCAAAAATGGTATAGATACTTCCTTTAATAATTTGGTTTTGGTGTAGTAAAAAATTTCCGAATTATTACCGAAAATTATTGACTATTCTCGTCAACAAATGGTAATATTATTAGTAAAAATTGCTAGATAATAAAGAATCTTCCACATTTATGTCGGAATTGTTTATTAACTAAGGAGGGAACGCATTTTATGCAGCAGAATGAGGAAAAACTAAAAATTGAGTTAAAACAGAATGTAATAGCGACAAGAGTTTTATGGGTATCTGTAATTTTGGGAGTAATATGTAATTATTTTGGAGGTTCACCCATCGATGTCATCGTGGTTCTATTGACTTTGGGACTTGCGGTTGCCCTGGTGTTTACATTTACATCATCAAAGAAACTTCTTACATCCTGGATGAAATACTTTGCCTTTGGCGGATTAATCATACATGCCATTGTGATTACCATGGTACATCATAGTTTAAATAGTATATTTTTATTATTCTTTAATCTGATTTTTATCAGTTTGTTTCTGAAGGTATCCCTGATTATTCTTATTTATATCTCCAACATAATCATGATTTTCAGCTTTTATGTAATATATGGCGGCAGCATGTATGTCGGTTATGCGAATATGCAGGGCCTGTTAATCATTTTATTCTATATGTGCCTGGCCTGCGTCATTCTTTGTGAGCTTGTCCGTCTGATCACCAATCTGCAGGAGGTAACACAAAAGCAGTTTCAGGAGGCTCAGGATAACAGGAATTTCCTGCAGAACGTTCTGATAAAGATAACAGATTCCGTTCAATTCTTAAAGAAATTCTCAGATCAGGTTTCCAAAGATATGTCCGATGCAGCAACTGCCTCTGAAGAAATGAGCTCCTCCTTTAATGAGGTTGCAGCCAGTACGGAAGCACAGTTTGCCAGTACGGAAGCGATTCATGAATACATTGATCAGAATACAAAGCATATGGAAACCATAGTGGCGGAAACAGATGAACTGAAGCAGTTTGTTGTTAACAATACGACAATCATTGAAAATGGTAATATGACTCTGACACAGATGATGGAGCAGTATGAACATCTGGCGAATATCATCAATGAAACAGCTGCACTGATGGAGGAATTCAACGAGCAGAATAAGAATATCGATGGAATCCTGAATAGTATTAATGATATCGCAGGACAAACCAATCTGCTATCCCTGAATGCCAACATAGAGGCTGCAAGAGCAGGTGAGCATGGAAGAGGCTTTACAATTGTTGCAGGCGAAATCCGTAAGCTTTCCGAGAGCAGCTCCCAGAGTGTCGGTATGATAGGACAAATTCTGAATTCACTGTTAGAGAAGTCGAATGAGATTAGCGGTAAAATCAGTGCCGGACAGGAAGTTATTAAAAAGAACCACCAATATAACCAGAATACTCTGGAGGTTTTCAAAGAAATCTCAAATTTCAATGAAGTTGTTAAGAAGAATACACAGAATGTACATCAGAAGATGACAGATCTTAATAAAAACAGCCTGATTGTTGCAAATCAGACGAAGGAAATTACGGATTCCACAGGAACTATATCAGAAGCCATCTCAAGTATCGTGACGAATGCGGATGGACAAAATCAGATGCTCCAGAGCATCTCCAAGAATTTTTATGAATTAGATGAACTGATTAACAATCTTACATATATGACCGATAGTGTTAAATAGCAGTTCATAATTATTCCCCAATAGCATGCTTTAATAATAATTTAGGAGGCATGTATATGAACAATGGAGTAGTGATCAAGGCAGTAGGTATCTATCATCCGGAGAAGAAGGTAGACAATCAGTTCTTTGTCGAGCATTTTGAAGAAATGGACAAGAACTTAGGCGAAAAGGTATCCCATTTATTGACTCACCTTGGCAGAAAAGAACGGTATATTGCCGACTTTACCAAAGAGAATGTCATCACAATGGCGCTTGAAGCAAGCAAATCGGCGATTGAGCTGGCAGGCATCAGTACGAATGAGCTGGATGGAGTAATATTCAGCACTGATACCCCGGAATATACGTCACCGACCAATGCGATTATCTTAAGGGATGCCCTTGGAGCGGAGAATGCCCATACAGTATTTGATATGAATGCGAACTGTGTAGGAATGGTAGTAGCTCTTGATCAGGCTCAGGCACTAATGAAAACGAACAAAAGATTAAAAAAGCTTCTGGTAGTTGGGGCAACGATGATCCATCATTATGGTGTGGAAACGAACCCGATTACCTTCGGATGCATCGGAGATGCTGCAGTTGCTGTAATTTTAGAAACTGTAGTATCTGATAAGCCGGTCGGCTTTATCGATTCCCTGTATGCGACTCGAACAAATCTGCGTGATTATGTACTTATGCCGGAATGCGGTATGTCAAAAATTTATGACCCCGACATTCCGCAGGAACAGAAGCGCTGGAAATGGGATCCTTTTGATACAGATGAACCGGAAGAGCGCTGCGGTGAAATGATTAAGCAGCTGTTAAACGACAATGATTATGAAATGGAACAGACCAAAATGGTATTCTTTACCCAGTTTTCAGAAGCAGCAATCAAGAAGGTTGCCAATGCTTTGGAATATCCTGAGGAGCAGTTCAAATATGTCGGTGACCGTTATGCTTATACTGGTACAAGCAGTCCATTGTTAGCATATTACCATGCGAATGAGGCAGGGGAGATAGCACCCGAGGATGTTCTTGTATTCTGCAGCGTTGGTTCAGGTCTGACAGCGGCATCCGTACTTTATATTGCAAGCTGATAGTCAATTAGCAAGGGCTGTTGCAAAACATAATACTCTCACCAAATGGGAAGTTAATATGTTTTGCAACAGCCATTTTGTTGTTAAGCTGGGCTGAAGCATTTTACGAGCTGGGCTGAAGTACTGATATCACTACCTTACTACCTATTGCAGAGGTGCTATATGGCGATACCAATCCCTCTGGTAAGCTGGCTATGAGCTTCCCTTATACCATCGGGCAAGTACCGGTGTTCTATAATGAGTTTCATACTGGAAGACCTAATCAGGGAGAGGGCAAATTTTTCTCCAAATATCTGGACGTACCCAATGAACCACTTTATCCCTTCGGTTATGGACTTTCTTATACACAGTTTTCGATATCAGAGGTTGAGCTAAGTGGAGCAGAACTGAGCCGGAATATTGTAATTAAAGCTTCCGTAACAGTTAAGAATATTGGAACTATGACCGGCAAAGAAGTAATTCAGCTGTATTTTCAAGATATCTGTGGTAGCGTAGTAAGACCAGTCAGAGAACTCAGGGGATTTCAGAAAATAGAGCTTGCACCCGGTGAAGAGAGAAGGATTTCCTTTACCATTTCGGAAGAAATGCTGAGATTTTATGGAATCGATATGAAGTACGCAAGTGAGCCGGGAGAATTTCATGTATATATCGGTAATTGCAGCACTACACAGAATAGAAAGAGGTTTATACTGCAGTAATTTAATCGGGTTTAGAGAGCTTGTACCGGCAGCCTTCTAAACCTGCTTTATTTGGCTATACGATTAGAAACGGTTCAGTCAGCAGTTCCGATAATGAAGCAAAATATGCAGTTCTAATTATAGCAAAATATGCAATTTAATTATAGCAAAATATGCAATTTAATTATAGCAAGTATGCAGTTCCAATTATATCAAAATATGCAGTTCCAATTATATTAAAATATGCAGTTCCAATTATATTAAAGTATACAGTTCCAATTATATTAAAGTATACAATTCCAATTATATCAAAGTATACAATTCCAATTATATCAAAGTATACAGCTCCTATTATAACAAAGTATACAGTTCCAATTATATCAAAGTATGCAGTTCCAATTATATTAATTATGCAGTTCCAATTATATCAAAATATGTAGTTCCGAATATAATAAAATATGCTTGTGCTATTTTTCCTTTTTGATATAATTATAATAGAAGACAAATGAAGAATTTCCTGTACCTGTAAAGGGTATCACAGTTAATTCCTCATAAAAGCGTTTGTGAAATATACCGGTACATACTATAAAGATTGTTAAGGTTTATACCGATATGATTCTTATAGGCAATAATAGAAGAAAGTCTATTCGATGTATACAGGGGTTTAATAATAGCAAAACACAGGGTTGGACTGTCGAAAGGACGCCATTTACAATTTGGAGGTTATCATGTCGGAAATTAATGGAGTTTCAAGCGTAGATAATAAAAATACATATAATACGAATTCAGTGAAAAAGACGGATGCTGCTGCGGACTTCTCCTCTTACCTGGGCGAGTCCAAGAGCATGGACGATATTTTCCAAGAAGCTGCTGATAAATATAACGTTCCAGTAGAGCTGCTAAAAGCAGTAGGCAAGGCGGAATCGAATTATAACACGAATGCCGTATCCAGATGCGGTGCACAAGGTGTTATGCAGTTGATGCCTGCAACAGCCAAAGAGCTGGGTGTTACGGATTCTTTTGATGCAGAGCAGAACATTATGGCAGGAGCCAAATACATCTCCGGACTTTTGAATAAATATGATGGAAATATTAAGCTTGCTTTAGCAGCATATAACGCAGGCAGCGGTAATGTTGCGAAATATAACGGAGTACCGCCCTTTGATGAAACACAGAATTACGTTAAAAAAGTTATGAATTATATGGGACAGGGCAATATTGAAATTGCGGACACTAACACTGGTACGGGCAACCAGACAAATCGGTTGATAACATCAGCAACAGTTACTCCATTACAGCGAAATCTTTCTTTTATCCCAATGAATGACTCTGACACTGTTTCAAGTGGGCTCGGAGAGCTGGACAGTTTCTTTTCCTATGATGATTATATGAAATTCCTCGATATCTTCTTAAAGGATAAAGAGGAAGAGAAAACGGAAGAGAATTCAACAAATTATAATACAAAGGATATCAATTACAGCGTTCCGGTGATAAATTTAATCAAGAACCAGAACCTGTATTAAACAAGGCAGCGGCGTGACGAAATATTTGCATCAATGACGAACTATAATTAAATATCAACTATTTATTTTATAGGAGGTAATGATGAATCAGGTATTTACGGCAGTTATCAGACAATCTGAAGGTATCAATGGCGCATATATCGTACCACCCTTTGATGTACAGGAAGTATTCGGATCAAAAAGGGTAAAGGTAAAGGCAACCTTTGACGGTGTGGAATATCGTGGTTCACTGGTTACCATGGGCGGATGCTATATGCTGGGAATGACTCAGGAAATACGCAGGAAGATCGGCAAAGATTTCGGAGATACCGTAGAGGTTACCGTTGAGAAGGACGAAGAAGAAAGAACCGTTGAGATACCGGATGACCTGAAGGAAGCCTTAAATCACAGTGAAAAGGCGCTGAAAGCATTTGAAAGATTGTCCTTTACAAGGAAAAAAGAATATATTAACTGGATTACAGCTGCCAAAAAAGCGGAAACAAGAAATAACCGTATTGAAAAGACGGTATATAAGATGGAAATACGGAAAATAAAATAAAGTTGTTAATAAAGTCATGTATCGTAAAACTGTTTGACAATAGATATCAAAATTTTTATTAAATACTTCAATCAGGTAATATGATATGGCTTCAAAGAAAACTACAATTCAACAGCAAAAAGCTGAAAACAGCCAAGAAAGTTATTTGAATTAAGCGAACAGTTAAAAGGGGAATCTGAAAAGGGAAGCTAACAGGGAAACTTATAAAGGGAACTTATAAAAGAAACTTATAAAAGAAACTTATAAAAGAAACTTATAAAGGAAACTAATAAAGTAAACTTATAAAAGAAACTTATAAAGGGAACTAATAAGGAGAAGTAACAAGGAAAACTTACAGGTGAGTGGCAAGGAGAATAATCGAATAAATAAGGCCGGTAAAGAGCAAATTCCTTTACCGGCTATTTTTTACGCTTTATAATACAGGTTTAAACATCCTATACGCAGCTTTTTACTAGTTCCCTCCGGATCAACCGAATAAGTAAAATTTAATAGATAAATTCCACAGTAACTGAAGCTTCAATTTTGTTATTACCTGGTTCAATCGGAGTTGCAAAGGCTCCTTCCCGGAAGGCAATGTTTCGTGCAATAGGTATTGGGGCAGTACTGTTTTCCGTAATCAGTATTGGAACCGGATCAAACATGCTTTTTAAACCGGTAGCAATGCCTTTTGCCTTCTGAATTGCGTTTTTTACAGCTAAATTCAAGGCCTGCTGATAATATATATCAGGACTGGATACATCAAAATTGATGGAATCCACGATATTTGCCCCGTTCTCTACAGCTGTGTCAACGGCAGTACCGACAAGAGCCATATTATCAATAAATACATCTAACACATTACGCACCTGATAGCCCAGATCGATCCGCTGTCCGTTTTGATATTCATAAACTTTTTCAATCTGATATTGAACTGTCTGCATTTCAGTCAGACCCAGCTGTTTTAATGAATTTATAACATTCTGGCTGATTCTCGCATTTTCTGACTGAGCAGCTGTAACAGAATCTGCATTTGTCTGGACTCCAATTCTGATATTTGCTAAATCAGGTGTTACCATAACCTGTCCTTTTCCGGTCAAAACCATTTTCCTCTGAAGTGACTGAAGTTCTTCTTTATAATTAGTCATACTGATATTCTCCTGAGAGTTTATACAGTAATATATGAGATAACCACAAAAAATAATTCATTAATTGTATTGATAAGATCAGCGTAGCTGCGAAGTAATGAAATGCTTATTGTAATATGAAAGGGAAAAGTATAAAATATTACCAATAGAATAGCTTGGATTATGATTTACCATAAATAAACAGGATTTATTGTGTAAAGGAGATGTACAGGATGCAGAATATAAGCGAAATCATGAATAAGCAAAGAAATTTTTTTGAAAGCGGTCAGACAAAGGATGTAACTTTTCGCATGAAATATCTGAAAAGGTTAGGAATAGCAATTCATAAGCATGAAGCAGATATCATGGAATCATTGAAAAAGGATCTGAATAAAGCACCCTTTGAAGCTTATGCAACAGAAATCGGAATGGTTTTAGAAGAGCTTCGGTTCGTAACAAAGCATTTGTATCGCTGGGCGGCTCCTAAGAGAGTGAAGACTCCGCTTGTCAATTACATTTCCTCCAGCAGGATTTATTCGGAGCCCTATGGAGTGGTATTGGTTATGTCTCCATGGAATTATCCCTTTCAGCTTACCATAACACCCTTGATTGGAGCAATCGCAGCAGGTAATTGCGCAGTAGTCAAACCCTCCAATTATTCGCCAAATACCTCAAAGGTGATTGAGCTTATTATTACCGAGGTGTTTCCAGAGGAATATGTTACAATAATTCAGGGCGGCAGGGAAGCGAATCAATCCTTACTGGAACAGAAATTTAACTATATCTTTTTTACCGGCAGCGTTGAGGTTGGCAAGCTGGTTATGAGCTCAGCAGCAAAGCATCTGACACCGGTTACCCTGGAACTCGGCGGAAAGAGTCCCTGTATCGTTGATGAGACTGCCGATCTTGAGATTGCAGCAAGAAGAATCGTCTGGGGTAAATATGTGAATGCAGGACAGACCTGTGTGGCACCGGACTATTTGCTGGTTCATCGTTCTGTAAAAGCGGCATTGCTTGAGAAGATGAAGGCGTATATCGTACAATTTTATGGCAGTGACGGCAAATACCAGGAATTACCCAAGATTATCAATGTGAAGCATTTTGAACGCTTGCTATCATTAATAGATGGTGAGAAGATAATCACCGGCGGTACCTCCATCAAAGAAACCAATCAGATCGTTCCAACAATACTGGATGATATCACCTGGGAGAGCCCCATCATGCAGGAGGAAATCTTCGGACCAATCTTGCCGGTCATGGTCTATCACGAATTGAATGATATCATTAAAAAAATCAACAGCAGGCCCAAGCCCTTAGCCTTTTATTATTTTACCAGATCTAAGGAAAATGAAAAAAAGATAATCAAAAGTGTGTCCTTTGGGGGCGGCTGTATCAATGATACTGTCATGCATCTGGCTACCACTTATGCACCCTTTGGCGGAGTAGGAGAAAGCGGGATGGGCGGTTATCATGGCAAAGCAAGCTTTGATACATTTTCCCATCATAAGAGTATACTGAATAAATCCGTTAAATTCGATATGCCTTTACGCTATCCGCCTTACAAGGATCATCTTAAGCTGGTGAAAAAGATTTTAAAGTAAGAAAGACGATGGGATTAACACCTTTTCCAAACAAATAAGGAAGTAGCTATATGAAGAAAGCCTATGCAACTAATAATACCAAAGCAATAGCCATGGCAGTCCTTGCAGCAGCCTTATACGGGATTAGCTCCCCGGTATCCAAGCTTCTTTTGAAGGAAATACCACCGACTCTGATGGCTGCATTATTATATCTCGGCGCTGGTTTCGG
>Ga0207800_1000113_pt1 | contig 29619 bp, 23 predicted proteins | sample LuqExpMetageno11_FD_187769 | JGI IMG/M metagenome (GOLD analysis project Ga0207800, IMG submission 187769) | Tropical forest soil microbial communities from Luquillo Experimental Forest, Puerto Rico - Sample 11 (SPAdes) | ecosystem: Environmental > Terrestrial > Soil > Tropical forest ... | reverse complement strand
TATTACAGAGAGTACCAGCATTTATCTAAGAGATGTCTATGACCATACTATCCAAGTAATTGATTCAGTCGAAGAGTTACGGGATATTTTGTCTTCAATGGTTGATATCTATCTCTCCAGCGTAAGCTACAGGATGAATGATGTTATGAAGGTTCTGACAGTCATAGCAACGATCTTCATTCCCCTTACTTTCATAGCAGGCGTTTATGGAATGAACTTTGAAAACATGCCTGAGCTTAAATGGCGCTGGGGATATCCTGTAGTAATGCTTGGAATGACTTTCGTAGGAGTTAGTATGTTTATCTATTTTAAGAAAAGAAGGTGGGTTTGACCTCTTCTTTTCTCTAAGCCCTTTTTTATTCTTTTTATCCCTTTTCCTATTTTATACTTCTTTCTTTTTTCTTTGGCTCTTTTTATTCTCTTTTCCACTATTTTCCACTATTTCTTCTTGTCCTTTTTCTTAATTTCTATATAAGGAAATACTTTTAAAGATCAAAATTATTATAATGTTGTACTCCTATATTAAGAAATTTAAGGATTTACAAAAAAATGTTAATTCCAGGGATATTATGTACGGCTATTATGATCCCCCTTTTTCAGTGGAGCAGGAAGGAATTTCAATTTCTGTGGAACGCAATGGAGAGCAGTGGATATACAGAAGAACACTTGAGGCAGATACTGTAGAGAAAGTAATCCTTGGAAATGGAAAGCACCTGATCATAAATCCAGTAGAGCCCTTAAATACCCCGAAAGAAATTACCCCAAATCTGCTGATTGAATTTGAGAAAACACTACTTCTTTCGGGAGGAGCAAAAAGGAAGATTTTTCTGACTTTTCCTATAGAAATAGGTATTTTTATCTCGGATAAGGGAAACAAAAATCTCCAGCTTCTGGATGTTCTGAGCTTGGTAAGGCAGAAATTTACCCTATATGGGGAGGTTTCATATGGAGTCATCTGCAAGCACTGGAAAAGCAAAATATATTCAACTTCTCCTTCCCCTAGCCCTCTACATGAAGGAATTATGGAATTGACTCTTCGAAACACCTCCTCAGATTGGGCATCGATCTCAAAGGTGGTCTTCAGTGCTTACGGTATGAAACTTTACTATGAAGGCGATGTTTTCATGCGAGCACACATGGATATTCTCAATAGGAACACGGCTGAAACAGGTTTTGAACTGCAGCATATTAATGGAGAGTTAAAAAGCAACCCTCTTAAAGACTTTAAAGCCAGGAAAGAAGCTTTTGGGGTCTACAGCCTCCAAAAGCTTGGTATTGTACCTACTAAATTTTACATGGGATGGGGATTTTGACTATGAACCTAGCTTTTCTTGACCTTGGCCTTTCTACCTCAAATGGTAACGTAACTCTGGGTTCTGTGCTAGAGTTTATACTCATTCTTTCTTTTTCAACCCTGCTTGCAAAAATTCTTTCACTTTACCTGCGCAGGTCTCTCAAAGATAGAGTCAGTAAGGATATTCGTGAGACTGTCATTAAACTTCTTTACTATGGCATTCTTACTATTGTATTTTTTTCTAATCTACCTCTCATAGGAATTAATCCTTCAGGGCTCCTGCTGGCAGGAGGGGTCGCAGGTATTGTTCTTGGTTTTGCAAGCCAAAACATAGTGGGAAATCTAGTATCAGGTGTTTTCCTAATGGCTGAAAGACCTATAAAAATAGGGGATCAGGTTCAAATCAACGATGTATCGGGTTATGTTACAGATATACGAATAATTTCTACTCTTATACGGACTTATGATGGCCTCCTTGTTCGTATTCCCAATCAGCAGGTTTTTACAACAAACATCACAAATATTGTAGGCCATCCGGTCCGAAGGTTTGAGTATACTATCAGGATTCGTTACAGTGACGATGCCAATGCTGCCATCTTTCTTATCAAAGACCTCATTGACAAAGAACCCTTTGCTCTTCTCAATCCCTCTCCTTCCGTTTTTGTAAATGATCTTGCGGACAGTTCGGTAAATATTACTGTCAGAATTTGGGCGCCTGTAAATGAGTGGTTCGGGATAAAAACTAGAATTCTATGGAACATAAAGCAAAGCCTAGAAGAAAATGGAATAGAGATACCTTTACCACAGCGCATAGTTCGCATTCAAACAGATGCAAAAAAAATTCCTGAAGAATTGATGCCGGAAAAAGAGATAGAGAGTGTATTAAATTATGAGGACAGAGTATTAGCCTGAGCAAACCGTACGTAGATATCTTTCTCTAAATATATCGTACTACAAGTAAATATAAAGCAGTTTATTTCTATACATGAAATAATATAGTAATTTCGAATAAATAGATGATTTTTTGCTTATAATTGAAGGAAAAAACATTAACAGTTGGATATAGTAAACACTTATATTCTGAATCATATAATGGGTAGCGATTTTATGGAATTGAAGTTGGTTAAAAGGTTCACAACATTAAGGATGCTTAAAGGTTCCCTTGCTCTCGGAGCATTACTTTCTCTTGCAGTTTTTCCAGAAGGCAGGGATTCTAAGACAAAAAAGTCCTCTGAAAGTGCAGACGATGAATATATTTCTGAGGAACTTAATTCCGATAAAGTTACGACGGAATGGAATGACTCATATCTTTTCAGCAGCAGGGGCAATGCTTCAAAAGAGTTTGAAAGGTTAAAAAAGAGACCACAGGAGATAAACGAAACTTTCCGCCCGAAGTTTGAACACCTGTCAGGATCTGTTGTACTTGATTATCTGGAAACTGAGACGGATTACTCAAAATCTCTGGAAGTACTTTATACTTATGCATATACTCAACTCAGTAAAAACGTTAATGAACCGTTTTTTACATCTCTGCTTGGAAATGTTCAGGATCTGCTTACTGAATATGAGAAATCCAGAGCCTTTGCAACTGTAAAATTGACTTCACTAGGTAAGGAAGAATGGAACAGACTCTTTTCTGAAGAACCCAAACTTGAAACTTACAGGGCTTATTTTGAAGCTCACTATATGAGGTTTATAGAGCACAGGCCAATGAATGAATCTCAGGCTATGTATCTTGCAGAACTTGAAAACCAGCGAATGAAATTAGAGACTGAAGCGCTTTCGCAGATCACAAATAAGGTTACAATGGCAGGAGAGATAGCGCTTGAGAATGGGGAGAAATTTTCCGTCAATTCCCAGTCCTACAATACCCTACTTTCAACGGATCCAAACCGGGAGAACAGGAAAAAATGTTATGAAAAGAGATTTTACCACTTAATAAACGAATCCGATTCTATGGCAGCTCTCTATTCCAAAAAAGCCCAGCTTGATGATCTTGTTGCCAGAGAATTAAATTACACAGATTATTATAATTATACATTGTATAATTTGTATCTTGACCGTAATCAGGTTGAAGATATGAATACGGTTTTCAAAGAGAGAAAAGGTGTGTTTGAGGCCTATAACGAGTTTAGGAAAGAAAAGCTTGGACTTGAAACCCTCAAGCCATATGACCTTCTGCTACAGTTGACAGATCACCCTGGTAAGAAGTATGCTTATATAGATGCTTTGAAAGAAATTCAGAAATCCTATTTTAGGATGGACTCTCATTTTAAAGAAATATTCTTAAAAACGACGACAGGTGATTTTATAGATGTATATCCGGACCCAGAGCACGGAAAGCAACCTGGAGGTTATTGTACCGATCTCTGTGCCCTGAAATCCCCATCTCTCATCTTTATAAACTACGATGGCCTTATCAGAGACCAAAAAACTTTAACTCACGAGCTTGGACACTCAATTAACTTCTACCTCATGGGCAATTTCGTAGATTATCTTTATTGCTCAGGTACGATTTACGAAATGGAAATTCCTTCTACTTTCAATGAAGAACTGTTTGTTGATCACGTTGTTAAAAATTCGGATAGGGATACTGCAGTTGCCGTACTCTCCCAGCAAATAGAGGATTACCAAAACTTCTTTACTAGACAGCCACAGATTACGGAATTCGAATATAAAGCACATAGACTCTGCAAAGAAAAAGAAATGGTAAGCGGAGCGGAACTTAATGCTATATGGACCGATCTTTCTAAAGAATACAGGAGCAGCTCAGTTGAGTACTACCCGGAAGATTCTGCAGAATGGACTTATATCAACCATATTTACCTGACAAGTAATTACTATACCTTCAATTACGCAGTTTCAAAAGCAATAACTTTAGCTCTCTTCAAACAGTACAGAGAAGACCCTGAAACTTTCAATATAAAATATATTGCTTATCTATCGGCAGGTTCAACCAAGCCTCCTGAAGAAAAACTCAAGGAATATTTTGGGATCAAAATCGACAGGCAGCTCTTTGAAGACGCAATGGATGTTGTAGAGTTAAGAATTCAGGAATTGTATCAGCTGGAAAAGGAAGAATGAAGTCTTAAGATATTTTATAGATATGAAAATCTTTTATAAACCTAAAAATATTTGTAAACCTCAAAATAGTCAATAAATCTAAACTTAATCTGTCATGGAAAGCTGAAAATTTCCCTGAATCTCTGAAAAAAATTAGATTTAAGGGAGCAGGACCTGAATGTGAGGAAAATTTATAAGAAAAATGAGGAAAAAGTCAGTGAGCTCACTCTTATATTCTTTCCTCAAGCACATCCCTGATCGTCTTTACAGTTAGGGCTCCGGGAGTTCCTTTCATGTTATGAGGTGGCCAGTCCCCTGACTTTATTTCTTCGGAATTTTCATCGTGTTCGTCTTCGAGAAGCAGGATAACCTTTATGTCATCAGGAATATCGTCAACCATTTTTGCTCCGCATTCCGTAAGTTCCCTGAAGGCCTCTCTTCCTTTTTCTTCATCAAAAGGCGCTGTACACCCTTTTACGATATTTGTTCGAAGACCCCTTTCGAGGAAACCCAAACTATTAATGTATATGCAGACTTCCTCAACCAGACCTGTTATGAATACTTCATTGATTCCCAGCTCTGCAACTTTCAGTTCGAGTTCGGGATTCATAAAAGCATTAAGATTATCTTTAGGAATTCTTATAACGCTGACCGCTCCCTCACTTACTACCTTTATTATTAATCTGGCTATTTTGTCGACGATTTCCTTTCCCATAGGAGCTACAAGTTTTCCCTCATATAATGTTCCTTCATATTCGTACGTTTCAAACACAAAATCATTAGTCATGTCTATAATAACCAGAGCTTTCAAAGTTTCATCTTTCGTCTTTAACTCCATACCAGGCTCACCCTTTATCGATTTCATTTGTAGTTTATTCTATCATAGCTTACTGCACAAACTAACATAAATCTGTTTTGGAACTATCGGTATAGCTTTCTTAAATTTAAATTTTTAGATATAATAACTGCCATCGGGTTAAGAAACTCATTCATATTTGATTTGTTGTATCTTTATTCCAATGAGGGACGAGGAGCAAAACAAAAGTTTACTGATATTTTTTTGTCCGAATGAAAACTGTAAATTCTACAGTTAAAGTGACTATACAAGCAAATAAAAGTTTATTGAACCCATCTTAACTTTTGCAGGAATAATAGAGAATTAAAAAGAGATAAAGAATATAGAGATTCAAGGAAAAAGACGCCTGTACAAGAATATAAAAGTATGAAATTTCAGTCGAATTCCTCGCTGCTTGTAGCGAGTCTGCCTATTAGCGCAACTTTGATCACTATTCAGAGTTTTAGAATTTGGAGATACAAAATTATATTTTGATGATGCTGGAGTTGTGATAATTTGAAAATAAGGACAGTTATTGTACCAGTTAATCTCAATGTAACTACTATTCTAAAAATCAAAAAAGGGTAAAAAAATGATTCATACCAGATCGATTTCTAAATTTGTGATAGGATTTTCGATTCTTCATTTGATAACTTATTTTTTTGCAGGAATAATCGCACAGAAGGTTCTGGGAGCAAATGAGTTCTATCCTCCTTCTCTCAATGCATTAAGCTACTTAAGAGATCCTTTGAGCGCTCATGTTCAGATGTTATTTATTCCAGCACAATTAATCAGGGGCCTACTTTTTGCAGGTGTTCTCTTGCCCTTCAGAAAGCGGATTTTTGAACTAGGTCAGCTATGGGGTGGATTCTCCATAGCTGCTATTGTTTTTGTTTTCGGATACTTGGCAGCCTCTGGTGGGATGATAGAACATTATGTTTATTTCACTGCTGAGTCATACCCTTTAAAATTCGCTTTGATAACTTTAATAGAGATATTGATTCAGACGCTGCTGTTGGGGCAGTTGATTATGCTCTGGGAAAGAAAGTTTAATGGAGATTACTACAACTGATTCTCCCGAGTTCCGTCTCGGGAGGACGGTGTCCTTTTCGCTATGCTGCGCTTCGCTCAAGAGGACTGTTTTTGGGAAAGTTCCAAAACTGTATTTTTATTTTTAAGCGGCAGTCTTTTAGATTAGTGAATAACTAAGACAAAGCAACATCATTAGTTGCCTTAAGCGGAGCTTGTAACGTTCGACGCGGGAGAGCGACCTTTCAAAAAAAGAAGTAGAAGTAATAGCTTCATTGTGTTTGTTTTTTAAGAAAAAAGAACTTGCTGACTCTTGTATGTGAAAAAACTTTCATTATTTCTTTTTTGTTTTTCTGCCTGGTCCGAGCTTCGCTCGGTGGAAGGTGACAGTTTTAAGACCATGGATATGTCTTTTCGGGATTTATACCACATTATTTTTATTTTTGCGGCTGAAATCCCCTCTCTAACAACCCTTTGAGATGAGGCTGAAAAATTGAAAACAAGATTTAGTTTATTTCAGTTTAATAGACGCTGCCTGTAGCGGGATAGACTTCTCCAATTACGGTTTTTCGGCGGTCATTAATTCTAATAAACCTTTAGCAGTTTCTGTTGTAAATTTCTCGCTGTCTTTCTCATAATTTCTTAACTCTGGTTCGAGCTCTGCTACAATATGTCAGACTTATTGAACGTCATTATACGGGTAATATAATCATTAATCAATGGACTAAAGCTTGTTATGTTTCACTAATGCTATACCTTTAGAATAACATTATATGTTAAAAATATTAAATAGAATCAATGCGTGGTATAACCTACGTTCCCATCTATCTACACAGAACTCCACTAACAGCACCTACTCCACAAAGATCTGCGGCATACAAGCAACGGACTGAAAATTAAAATTCAGTCCTAAAATCTATTTCGAACCTCTTTTCAGACAAAGAAACTGAGCATTTTAAATATATTTCAGCAAATCCAGGTTTAGGTGGGAACGTAACTTCCTTCAAATAAGGATTTCTGTCCACTTTTTCTTCAATTATCGTCATATTTTTCATTTTACCGTGGTTCTTCTCTCCGTTCCTTGTTTACTCTTGTTTATTGATTCTCTTGATCTAGTTTTCACTCCTTTTTCCCCTTTGATTATTTTCATTATCCCTTCGGCTGCCATTATTCCGGTAGCAGCAGCATTGACTATATCCCTTGAAAGCCCCGCACCATCTCCGGCTGCAAAGAGGTTTTTGATACTGGTTTCCATTTGCCTGTCAACTTTCAGTTGCATTGCATAGAACTTGACCTCAGGAGCGTACAATAGAGTCGAATCTGAGGCGACACCTGGAATGATCTCATTTAAGGTTTCAAGCCCTTCGATTATATCCATTACTATCCTATGAGGCAATGCCATTGAAATATCTCCTGGCGTAACGTCTTTTAGAGTATTTATAACAAGATTTTTTGCGAGGCGTTCTTTTGTTGAGCGTCGGCCCCTTCTCAGATCACCCATGCGCTGAAGAACCGGCTTTCCTCCCCCAATCGTGGTTGCAAGTTTTGCAATTGAACGGGCATATTTTGTGGTATTTTCAATGGGTTCAGTGAGCTCGATTCGGACAAGAAAGGCGAAATTGGTGTTTTCTGACTCCGTATTTGCCAGGGAATGACCATTAGTTGCGATAAAACCCTCATATTCCTCTTTTACGACAAATCCACGCATGTTTGTGCAGAAAGTTCTGACAAAATCATCATAGCGACGGCTCTGGATATGAAACTTGGGGTCGCGGTTAATTTTCGTTACAGGATCCATAACGATTGCGGGGATTTCTACCCTCACCCCTATATCAATCCCGCCGTACCGGGCTTCGATTCCGTGTTTCTCAACCATATCCGAAATCCAGTTAGATCCCCGCCTCCCAGGCGATAGAAGCACGTAGCTGGCTCGAAGTTCTAGCCCATCAGAAAGTATAATGCCTCTACAGGTCTTTTCCTCAATCAGCAGATCTCTTACCTCACTCTCAAGCAGGAAATTTACTCCTTTGTCAACAAGGTTCAGTTTAAAGCGCCCTATAACAGCAGGGGCATTATCCGAACCTATATGCCGCTGCTTTATTTCAATAAAACGAGCTCCTACTGAGGCAGCTCTTCGTTTAAGCTCCTCGATTTCCGGTCCTTCGGTAAGAAGAGCTCCTTGAGGTGCTCCAAACTTCAAAAAGACTGTATCCACTCTTTCTACAAGTTTCCAGGCTTCGGTTTGGTCGCCTGTTAGAGCTGCTAAATCTCCTCCAATATCAGGTCGCAGGTTTAAGGTTCCATCTGAAAAGGTCCCACATCCCCCAACCCCACACATAATATCACAAGGTGTACAGTGCATGCAGTAAGTCTGGGTTTTCATAGGACACAGACGTTTATCTATATCCCTGCCCATATCCACAATAAGAATTTTCAACGATTTTAACTCCGCAAGCTCGTAAGCCGCAAACATTCCTGCAGGTCCTGCACCTACAATTATTACATCGTAGTCCAAATTTTCTCCCCCATCTCCGAAAATATATCTTTATTGCCCATGCATACCATCATTTACAATTTTGTGATCAAGTAAAATCAAAAATAGTTCAAATTATCCTTTTTGTAAACCAACAATTCCAAATAAAACTCAGATATGTTTTCTAAACCGTCTTTCAAGCTATTTTCGTGCTGCAAGTGCACCCTCAAATTAACTAACTTTTAAAATTTTTATATTTAGAAATCCCTCAGGAAATCCTTCCCCTATACCGTAATAATGTATGAAATTGTCCGTATAAAAAACTTCCATTTCGCTTGAAATCTAGCTTGAAACATCTGTGTATCTGGGAAATGTCTCAAATTAAATAATTTAAGGAACTAAATGCATCAATAAGAACATTTAAGACTTTATGAGCTTTTAAATTACAGACAAATCTCCAACTTTCTATATTTTCGTTGAGAAAGTAATCAGGATTATATAATACCAAAAATAAAGTTTATCATTTCTTAGAGGCTGTCTTAAAATTCAAAATCATTCCTACAATTGGATAATGGGCAACGTTAACTTTAAATTCAACCCGTAAATTTTTCCGAAATTCACGTGCATATTGACTGAAGTTATCCCATATTAGTTACGTACTCAATGTATAAAATCAAACACATCAAACATCATGGTTTGAATTTACACTTTAGACATCCAACGGTTTGATGCTACTGTTTTTTCATTTTGAGTGCGTAATTCCTATCTCAATTATAGAACCAAATTTAATTTTAAGACACGCTCTTATATATTGATTTTTCAGTTTAACTATCCGTGAGCACTATGAATTAAACGTAATCCTGCAGATAGCATAGTGTAAGGGCAAAAAGCATGAAATCTTGATATTTGGAAAAGTCTGGTCAGTAAAATGCAGCATTTTTTGTGAAGATAAAGACTTTTCTTTTCTTGAAATAACTCCGATCTGCTCCTCTTGCAGGATAAAAGATCTTCATATCTAAGGTTTGCAGAAAAAAGCTTCACAAATGTTATATGGTTGGTTATAAAGAACTGCGCTGATATATTTAGAAGTATGACCTGTTCAAATATCTTAAACTTCTTTTCAAACGGATATATGACATAGATAAAGAGGATTATCAATATTATCATCTTTTAATTTTAGAGATGAAGTTTTATAAAGCTTTAAATTTGGTTTCCGATTTTTATATAACAACATATAAATAAGTATCTTTATATGCAAATATTTCACATTTAGTTTCGATATTACGTACCATCAGATCAAATGTTACCTAATAAGATAAAATAATGAAAAGCTAATTGAATAAAATAAAGAAAAATTCCCTAAACTTCTATTAGGTTTCGATTATAGGTACTGTCAGATTAAATTCAACCTAGATATAAAGGAGGAAAAACTAATGCGAAAAACTATGTTCAAGACAATATGTGTTTTCACTTTGGTCTTCTTTGTCATGTCAATGACAGGAGCAGCAGCTAGTAGCAGTTGTAAAAAGACAACGGATGCAAAGAACGATGTTTTTACATGTAACTGTAAAGCTAAATCTTGTTGCTTTAATGTGCTGAGCAATGATGTAGGATGTAAACTTAAAGTTACTTCTACAGGATGCTTTGCTACTGCAAAGGGCGGTAAGGTCTGTATGCAGAGCAACGGTAAATTCTGCTACACAAAACCAGCAAGCTGCACTAAATCCTGCACCGACAGTTTTACATACTGTGTAAAAGGTGGGGATGGAAAAACTGATTGTGCAACCGTTAAGATTAATGTTAAATGCTCTGGCTGCTCAACCTGCTCAACCTGCTGAAGTATCCTAAAATACTTTCCAGTAGGTGAACTAAACGCATAAAGGGAACAGGAAGCATTAATCTTCCGGGATTTAATCCCAAATCCCTTAATGCTTTATCTAAAAAATTATTTTTCGCGGTAAGTTTCAGGGATATTTAGCATATCCTAAAGTGACAACATTGTCACAACGATAATCTTCCGGTTCATTATAACTATTTTTTGAAAATTTTTTAGCTGCTAAAACAAGCTACGAGTTTAAAGCAAAGTTACTCTTTATTTTTCTCGAAACTTAAAACCGACCATTTGAAATGTATTTTTTTAGTATCTCAATTTCGCGTTCCTAGATATTGGTGCTAAGTAACTTTTAAGATATTCTCAAAGCCTGCCTACCAATAATGTATGATCAAGAAAAAACCAAATTCAAAAAATGAAAAAAGAGATAAAAATGAAGGAAATCGAAAGAAAATAGTAAAAAATTCACTGAAATTTCATTTGCTGAACCTTACATAAACCGTTCAAATCTTTCCTTCTTCGCTTTACAGATAGGACAGACTCCAGGCGGTTCGTCCATGGCACAGAGATATCCGCAAACCTTACATCTCCATACCGGCTTTGAAAGTTTTCCAGAAAATTCCATAGTTTCCATCATCTCGGCTCTTTTCTTTTCTTCAGCTCTTTCGGTATCCCTCTGTGCTTTAGGAGGGCGCCTTTCAGGAATCGATTCTACTTCTCTTTCCTCCCGAATAACCTCGTCCGAAACATAAAGCGCGCAATAACAGGCCCCATAATCGTTCAGGTCAGGATCTCTATAGTAACAAGGACAGATAATATCCAGATCTTCTTCCATATTATTAGCAGAAAGCCTGCAAGGGCAGGACCAGTAGCCGTACCGCTGTTCGTTCGCGAGAAGCCCTCGGACAAGATCCTTTGTGAACTCAACGTCAGGGTTGAGGTGATATCCCGACTTTTCAACCTGGTTATTCAAACGCTTGTAGACTTTGTCCACTAATTCATCAGTTATGCCTTCTTCGGCGGCTTCCTCTTCTGTCAGCCCAATTCCCCCTTAAACAAAAACTTTTTGGGAAAAAGTTTTATCAAAAACAAAAACTTTTTGAGAAAAAGTTTTATCAAAAACTATTCCTTTTAGTCTCAATTCTCACTTAAAACCCTAGAGCTTCACGGATTTCTTTTTCTTTAAATCCCACGATTGCTTTTTCCTCATTTATAACAGTTGTCGGAAACGAAGTTGAAGGATTGAAGCGTCTTACTTCCTCGACAGCTTGATCTTCTTCTTCCCCTTCAAGCTTATCTACGTATATAAAATCAAAATCTATACCAAGATCGGTAAGCAGTTTCTTTGTCCTTTTGCACCATACACATGTGCTCAGGCCATACATTACAACCTTACCTTTGTCAATTCCGGCAATATGATCTCCTTTTTCCTTGTCCAGAACAGATACATCCATCTGATTAACCCCCGCCATGATAGTTCATGGCAGTCTGCCTTTGAGTATTTTACTTTGAAAGCGAATTTAATCCTAAGCCTGCCAACAAATTGAAGTCCTGGCAGGCTGTAAGTTTTGTAAATTGCTTATGAGAAAATATAAACTAAAGTATATAAGTTTAGACATACTTGAAAAAATTCCAAAAAATAGTAGGACAGAAAATTTGCAATGAAATATAGAGAAGTTACGATAATTCCTTATCGGATCTAATTATCCGCTTAAATCTATTCTACTTTGAATACTAAAAAACAAGAAATGCAAGCGTATTCCCTGCCCTGATTCCCAAGTTTATCTATTGATTTTTCACCCTAAGGTTGTAAAAATCCGGCTGGAATATTATTTTATCAAGCCCTTCTGGACATACCAGTCATAATCGTGGGCAAACCGCTCTTTGTTGGATTTTACAAGCTGGCAGAAATATTCTGTGGTCTGGCGATGCATTTCATCCTGATCTGGATATTTTAGTTCTCCGCGAATCGACTTTGCTAGCTTCTTACCAAGATCCTCGGCAGTTCCCATAGCTTGTTGGAGTGCAGACGGATATGCCCCAACCGCAACGCCAAGGCCACCAACAACGGTAACACCAAGATTTATAAGCACGCTGTTCATGTATTCTACAACCACATCTGCCTTGCCTCCTCCTGCTGTGGATACAGAACACCCAAATTTTTCAGTCAGCATCTGGCAATGGATAGCATCCGAAAGCCGGTCAAAGAAGGCTTTCATAGGAGCCGGAACCGAATTAATATAATTTGGAGCACCAAAAACGATTCCATCGGAATTCAGAATTCTATCAAAAAGCTCCTCAAAGTCATCGATTTGGGGACATTCCCCGGTTGCATAACAGACTCCGCATCCTGTACAGTACTCTATACGCATTTTGTAGAGATCTATCATTTCGGCGTCGGCACCTTCGGATTCAGCACCTTTGAGCACGGATTTCACTAGTTGAAGAGTATTGCTTTCATTTCCTCTCGGACTTGCATTGATTCCAAGGACTTTCATGATTATCACCTTGATTAAATAAATTATGCAGGATTAACGTATTATTTTTTTCCTTTTTCAGGTATACTCGGATGAGCTATCGAACTCTTTTTTCCTCTCACCAGAGATGCGAATATCCCGACAATGCAGAAGGCTGTAAACAGGGTAAATGCATAGTGTAGGCTTAAAACAAATTGAGGATAATATTGAGGCGTGATCTCTACAGGGCCGATAACAATCGCAAAGATCATCATTGCGATACCCATCGACAGCATCTGACCAAGGAGACGCATAGTCCCGTTCATTCCAGATGCAACACCGTAGAATTTTTTATCTACAGAGCTCATAATTGCATTTGTGTTCGGAGACGAGAAAAGCCCGAAACCTATTCCAAGAATAACCAGAGTGATAATAAGGTGCCAGATTGGAGTTGTTTCTTTAAGGAATATGAGAAGAAAGAGCCCAAGAGCAGTAAATGTCATTCCTGCAGATGCAACAATCCGTGCTTCAACCTTGTCAGAAAGCCTGCCTGCAATTGGCGAGACCATAGCCATGATAACTGGCTGTGATACTAGGATAAGTCCAGCATGCTCGGGAGAAAATCCTTTCGTGTACTGGAGATCAAGGCTTAAAAGATAAGTTACTGCGTAAGTAGCACTGTAATTAATAAGTGCAGATAGGTTAGAAAAAGCAAAAATTCGATTGTTTGTCAGAAGTTTAATATCAAGAACCGGAAACGGTATTCTCATTTCATACAGAGCAAAAACGATAATCCCAATAATTCCTATGATTAATAGGGCAGCCCCCTTAAATGCTGGGAGAATTGAAAAACCGTACATGACTGCAACTATAGCTACGCTATATATGAGTGACCCTGTAAGGTCGAACTTTTGTCCTCTGCATTCAGCCCATTCGCCTTTAATTTTCCATAATGTTAGAAGAATTGCTGTAATACCTATAGGGACGTTTACAAAGAAAATGCTCCTCCAACCAAGATATTGTGTCATTGCACCTCCAAGCAGGGGACCAATCGAAAGCCCAATGTAAACTGCAGTAATATAAGTACCAAGAGCTTTCCCACGCTCACCAGGTGGGAAGACAGAGGTAACAATAGCGACACTTGTCCCAAAGATCATGGCACTTCCGATACCCTGGACAGCCCGTAGTCCAATTAACATTTCCGTTGAAGGAACCATAGTCATAGCTAAAGATGAAATGCTGAAGATCGTAATGCCATAGAGAAAAACCTTCTTCCTTCCATAAATGTCAGCGATTTTTCCGAAGGGGACAAGAAACAGTGCTGATGAAAGGAGATATGCAGTAGCAACCCACGAGAGGGAAATTGAGTTCATGTGAAATTCAGCCCCAAGTGAGGGCAAGGCAATGTTTACTGCCGAACCATCAAAAGGAGTAAGAAATCCCGCAAGTATCGCAATAAAGAGTACAATCTGTTTCTCGATGCCGCTAACAGGAGCGTTAGGGGTATGACAGATTTCCGGGATTTTATTAAATGATTTAACATTATTTGTTTCGTTTTCCATATGTATCACTGATAGAAAGGTCATTATCTGTGGTCTTCAACGCCAAAAAAATCAAAATTTACTTTATATTTGCAGGATTTAATGTTTCCTAGATAATGCTTTCATAATACTTTACCATGATTGACTGATCGATCATTTAGTGTATTTTATTGTTATTAAATATACTACTCCAGCAGTAAAGTTGATAGAAATTTTCGATCAAACATTTAACGAAAAGTTTGTGTTGAGCCTTAAGATCACGTAATGGATAGGGGTTTTGGTTAAATAGTTCTTATAGTTTATGATCGAGAATGTATCAAATCAAGCAGTAACCACGCCGCTAGTATAGGGTTTTTGATCGAACACTTGCTGAAAATATGTATAATAAACCTGAGAAAGCAAATTAATTTATGATAATCAAGCAGTAACATAAAGAAAATAGATGTAAATTGAAAGATGAAGGCGATTAAGTTTTATATATAAAACTTGGGATTAAGCCATTAAATCCATGCTTGCATGAAATTATTATGGGCAAAGCTATAATTATGCCTGTATGAAGATTATAGAGGTTATAGACTCACAATGAATGAAATAATTATCTGGATACTGATTATAATCTGCCTTATTCAGTCTGCTATCTTCTCCGGGATGACAATAGGGGTTTTTGGTCTTGGAAGACTCAGACTTGAGATCGAGGCTGAAGCAGACAATAAAGAGGCTATTAAAATCTTGCAGATCCGGCGGGATTCAAATTTCCTGCTTACGACATTACTTTGGGGAAATATAGCTGTGAACGTTCTAGTTGCCCAGCTTACAGGTTCTGTGCTGACAGGAGCCTCAGCTTTCCTCTTCTCTACTTTTGTAATCACCAGTTTCGGAGAGATTGCACCTCAGGCATATTTTTCTAGAAATGCGCTTAAACTTGGAGCAAAGCTAACCCCTGTTGTGCGCTTTTACCAGATACTACTTTATCCGGTAGCCAAGCCAACAGCCCTTATTCTTGACTGGTGGTTGGGTAGAGAAAAACTTGAGCTTTTCAAGGAGCAGTCTATGAGGATTATGCTCGAAAAGCATATAGAATCTGGAAGAACAGATATAGGTACTTTTGAAGGAATAGGAGCCTTGAACTTTCTTTCTATAGATGATGTCAGCATTTCCGATGAAGGTTCGATAATAGATCCGAGAAGCATAATCTCTCTCCCGGTAGAAAATAACCGTCCTGTGTTTCCTCCTTTCAAAAGAGAACCGACTGACCCATTTTTGCAAAAAATCGAAGCGTCAGGGAAAAAATGGGTAATCATTACCAGCCCTCAGGATGAACCTGTTATGGTGCTTGATGCGGACCACTTTCTCCGGGATGCTGTTTATAAAAAAGGCCCATTCATTCCGCTTTCTTATTGTCATTTCCCGGTTGTGGTGAAATCTTCAAAGACCAGGCTTGAGAAAGTCATCCGGCAGTTCAAAGTATATCCACAATATCCTGAAGATGATGTAATTGACCAGGATCTTATTCTCTACTGGGGCCAGGAGAAAAGGATTGTTACTGGTTCGGATATTCTGGGCAGACTGCTGCGGGGAATTGTAGTGGAGTGTGAACTACCATCAGGGTGTGAATCGTCTGTTCCACCTTCCCAACCAGGAATTGTTAAAAGAAGTTTGAGAAGAGGGAAGAAGAAAGAAAGCGATGAAGAGAAAAAATGAAAAAAATAGAGAAAGAAATCAAAAAGATTAGAAAAACATAAAAAATAAAAAACAACCGGGAAAGAAAATAAAAAGTTACTCTTCATATGCAGGAAGGGTTATAACGCCTATCTCCTGAAGTGGTGAACCCACAGCAAAATGGTAGAGATCCTGAAATTCAAGCCCTTCGAGCCCTATGGTGTCATGTAAAGGGTCATCGAAAAAACATCCTATCCCGCAACCTCTGAGACCATTTGCTTCAGCTTCAAGGTAAAGAAGTTGTCCTAAAATTCCACATTCCCAGAAAAGGTATGGATATATCCAAGCGCCAAACTTGTTCAGAGGCTCTTCGAATTCCGAGAGCATGCATGCAGTAAAACAGGCATCTGCAGCCTTTCGCTGGGCACAGGAAAGTTGGGCTGCAAAATTATCAAGGGTTTCTTCCATTAGCAAGTAAAGCTCAAGGTCTGATGGACAATCTTTTGGCTTTTCCCATAAAAAATCCTGCCTAATTGCAGCTTTAAACCTTTCTTTTTTCTCAGGTTTGCGGAGAAAAATATAAAGTCCTGGAAGAAGATCTTTTACCCGATTTACGAACAGAAGCAGGTGAGTAAAGGAACCAAAAACGAGAGAATTAAATATAGGATTATTTTCCGGAAGAGTCCTTTGTAACATAGCGTAGAAAGTTTCTTTTTCCATATATGCGCTGTTATCCATCTCGATAGCACTTCTTCTTCCACGGATAACGCTGTGTAAAGAAATGGTTTCAAGATCCGGATGTTTCTTGGAACTATTAGTTTTCAGGGATGAAATGGCCTGAGTTCCTAACTTTGGTTCATCTTTTTTTTCCAGATAATCGGTTTCTTTCTTTTGAGCTGCCGAAGCAGCTTTTTCAATATCTATCCATTCAACATGTCTTGAACTTAAATTGTTAGGAATCCCTTCCCAGGAAAGGTTCCTAAAAGCAGAAATTGCGTCGGAAGAAATCCTGCCTTTGGTACAGATTTTACCTGCCGGATAGATCGCAAGCAGGCAGGCAGGCTCCTGTTTTTCAGGGCCTTTCTCCCCATATATGCCAAGAAGCACTGCAATTTCTTCCGAATCCATGTCCGCAAGAAGACTTATTTTCCAGCCTAACTCGGCAGCAGCAAAGGCTAAAGCAGCAATTGCATGCCCTATATCATGTTGTGCATATCGAAAGGCTCTGAGCCCATACTTCCAGGAAACACGCCAGAAGATTGAAGTCAAGCCCACAAAAAAAGTGCCTTCAGGAAAGCCCGAACTTAACAGTTTCCAGGTCTTTGGGGTAAATTCGGCTCTGAGTTCAAGAGCATGAGGCAAAGGAGCATAATGGCAGATAGAAGGATTTTTCAGCAGTCCTTTTACAGGGCCTGATAAAAGGTAAGCCTCGGTAGGATGAAGGTTTCCGCTTGAGGGATTGACACGAAGAGACCATTTTGTACCATCTGCCTTTTTCCAGGCGGAGATGGCAAAGCTGTCAAAAAAGAGCTTGGAAATCGATTTCGCGTTCAGCTCAGATGGCTTGAGTTTTTCCGGTGAGAAAGCCTGTTCATAAGTAGGTAAAAACTCGGCTTTTGTTTGCTCATCACTCCAAATATCCAAATTCAAAAGTTGAGTTCCATGATAATTAAGGAAGGGATCTGGCTTGATTGATATATCCAGATGATGAGGACCCGGAGCATAGGTTTTAAAGTTGTGTTTACTTGCCTGATGATAAGCCAGTATAGCTTCAAATTCCGCTGTCATAGTAAGCACGCCCGATAATCGGAGAAATCTAGTTTTCAGACAAATTTTTCGATAAAGAGGATCTGCATTTTAGGATATTTGAAAGAATTAAACTTTTTTCAGGGCCTCAAGTACGGCTTTTCCAAACGCGTCAGCACTTGCAGGATCTCGCCCCGTGACTATCCGACCCGAAACCACTACATCTCTGTCCAGATAGACAGCTCCATGCTCCTTAAGTTCGCGTACCGTATCCGTGCTTTTGAAAACCGTGCTTTCTTTACCCTTCAAGATGCCTGTTCTCGCCAGTACCACAGGTGAAATGCAGATAGCAGAAATAACCTTTTTTCTGGCGTCCGCTTCCTTTACAAGTTCATGTAACTCTTTGTTGTCCCACAGGTATTTTCTTGAGCCTGAACCGCCAGAGATTACTATTGCATCATAATCGTCAGTATTAGCTTCGGAGATTGTAATATCAGGCTTTATTGTACCTCCAAGCATTCCTTTTGCGATTTTCATAGATTCAGCTGCTACAGTAACTTTTACTCCTGCACTCTCAAAAAGTTGCTTTGGAACAAAACATTCCTCGTCCCTGAACTGCTCCTGGGCGATTACAAGTAGGATTTTCTTGCCTTCATATTCGATTTCTGCCATTTAGCTGCCTTCCTGTAAAGCTTGAAAATAAAAATAGAGTAAATGAGAAATAAAATGATGCAGTAACCCTATTTCCTTAAGGATATGTTCCTGAAAATATAAATGGATACTTCTTTTAGAGAATGCGGAACTTGAGAAATGTGAGAAGCCTTACAAAAAGTGTAAAGGAGTACAAAAACAGCATAGAGATCTAAGAGCTTCGCGGATCATCTCAAGATTGAAATCGGTTTATAAAACTTATTTCTACCTGATTCAAGTTATAAGGAAATACAGGCCTGCAGAAATTCCTGCTCCTATAAAAGTTGCTACAAAATTTACTCCGCTGTTTGAGAGCACTCCCCTTTTCTGAAGAGTAGCCCCTAGGAAGCTGTCTATATTTGTCCCAAAAAAGCCTCCTGCTGTTGTAATGAGAACTGCTAATAATAAATTATCTGAGATCCCTAGTAAATAGCCAAGAATTCCTATTACTGCAGAACCGAAGATTGCAGCAAGTTCTCCAAGAAGAGATACAGCTCCATCGATCCCAGGCTCTGAGGGCTTCAGTGTTGTTATCATTATTGGCCTTCCTTTTGCCGTTGTCCCAATTTCACTTGCAAGTGTATCTCCAGTAGCCGTTGCAACTGTTCCCATATATGCATAAATAATCGGAAGGCTGTGCTCTGGGAAAACTCCGTATGCTACTGCGAGGGCAAGGGCTGCCGTACTGTTTGAAAATACATTTTCGTAACTTCGGATGCCGTCTTTAGCCTGTGCGATCCCTATGGATTCTTTGTATGCATACTTGTATTTTGTAAACCCGCCTCCAAGAATAAAAAATGTTAGTAAAAGCAGGAACCAGGAAAGCCCGCTGAAGACGATTATTAGGACTCCTAGAAGGGCGGCGCTCAGGAGAGCAGAGACGTCTGCGATCTTTGCCCTGTAAGCCAGTATGCCAAGGAAAAACGAAAAGATAAGGGCTAAAACCATTTTTTCAGGAGGCACATAGTATCTGAACTCCTCAAAAATCCACATCGTCATTCCTGCACCCAGAGACACCGAAATATTTTTCTCTATTTCAGAGGGGATTGACTCAAAAAGAGAACCCGTAACCGCCCCGATAACAGCTATGAAGAAAATCAGATTATAGGAAACTGAAAGTTCTTGCCAGTAAACAATCCAGCTTGCGGCAAAGAATGCGGCAACAATTCGAAGTCCTAGAAATACTGAACTCCAGATTATGGAAAAGCTTCTTCTTTTAATTCTGCTGCGCCTTGAATTAAAACCAGTTATGTTATCTGTTTCGGAAAAAGAGGTCTTATGATTTCCGACTGCCGCAACTGCAAACGCGGCGAGTACTATATAAAATGGATAAGTGTAAGAAGAGCTTCCCGAAATTATAGAAACAAAAAGCATGAGAGTTAGGGAAAAAATAAGGCTAATGAAATCTCTATTGCCAAAAAAAGAGCTTTTAGAAAGTCTTAGACCCAAGAATAGAGCAAAAGACAGTAAAAAAAGAAAATTTACTCCTGCAAAAGGAGCTATAAGAATGAGCAGGAAATACAATATGTGCATTACAGGAATCTTCGGATAAGAATTCCTGTTTCTGAAAGATCGGGCAGCTCTGTTCATTTAGGACATCTTTTAATTTTAATATTCGTAAGAAGTTACATAAAATGGGCTTATCTTTATAAATAGATAGTTGTTTTACCTTCAGAGAGTATTTAAAAACACGGATAAAATTTAAAAATATCTTTTTTATCGGTTGCGGTGAGGTAAAAATTTATGCAAATCCTTCAAGCCCATCAGAGATTATCCAATAACTATATCCAATGGATAAAATAACTTTTGCTTCCTATTTTATTTTTTAGGGTTACACAAACTGTATATGTCTTCAGAGTTTTCCCAAACATTATTTGTCTTTCAAATCTCAAAATTTTTAATTATAACTAGTTCCTCCAGGCTTATGCGCGAAACCTGACAAAATCGTGATCAATAAGTATAACCAGAAATAGATTAGTATATTATAATCGGCAAAGCTGCAAGCTGTAATCAATGGTAGGGGAAAGCATGGAAAAGGTAATGGAAAGCATGGAAAATTATGACCTCATTGTGATAGGTACAGGTTCTGCAATGAACTACATAAATCCTATCATTGATTCAAACCCTAAAATGAGAATTGCTGTTATTGACAAAGACGAGCCAGGCGGGATCTGTCTTACCAGAGGATGTATTCCTTCAAAAATCCTTCTATATCCTGCCGAACTTATCAGAGAGCTGGAAAACGCATTTATTTTCGGAATAAAGCTTGAAATAAAGGACATTGACTTCCTTGCTATTATGGAAAGGATGCACAAGAAAATAGATGAAGATATCGAGGCAATAAAGAAAAGTTTGGCTGAGAATCCATATCTTGACTATTACCATGAAAGTGCGGAGTTCATTTCTCCTTATACTCTAAAAATAGGTGAAAAAACTCTTCACTCTGAAATGATCTTCCTCTGCACCGGTTCAAAACCTGCAATCCCACCCATTAAAGGTCTCGAAGAAGCAGGATACCTTACAAGTGATACTGTGCTTAAGCTCACAAAATGCCCAAAAAAGCTCGCCATTCTGGGAGGAAGTTACATTGCAGCCGAATACGGGCACTTTTTCTCGGCTATGGGAGCCGAGGTCACGGTTATCGGGAGAAATTCTCAATTTCTTCCGCAGGAGGAGCCTGAGATCTCCAAACTTGCCAAGATGAAGATGTCGGAATACATGCAGGTCATTACAAACCATGAAGCCATAGAAGTTCGAAAAGAAGATAACGGGCAGAAAACTGTCGTAGCAAAGGAAAAAAACTCAGGACAGGAGGTAAAAATCACTGTAGATGAAATCCTCGTTGCAACAGGAAGAGCTCCTAATACCGATATTCTCCATCCTGAAAAGGCCGGAATCAAAACCGATATTCATGGCTGGGTTCTTGTGAATGATTATCTTGAAACTTCACAGCCTAATATATGGGCATTTGGGGATGCAAACGGAAAATACCTGCTAAAGCATGTAGGGAACTACGAATCTGGAATAGTTTACCTTAATGCGATTCTGAAGGAAAAAGTAAATGCAGACTATCATGCTATACCTCATGCTGTTTTTTCTTATCCTGAAATTGCCGGCGTAGGCATGAGGGAGCAGGAAGCCGTTGAAAAATACGGAGAGGATAGAATTCTTATAGGCCTCAAGTTTTTTGAAGACACTGCAAAAGGATCGGCCATGGAAATAAGGGATTATTTCGTAAAGGTGATCCTGGATTCGGAGGAAGAAAAAATTTTGGGAGCTCATATAATAGGCCCGCATGCCTCAGTCCTGATCCATCAGATTATTCCTCTCATGTATACCGAATCAAGAAGTCCTGAGCCAATCATGCGAGGTATGGACATCCACCCATCTCTAAGTGAGGTTGTAACTAGGGCCTTTTATTCGCGGCTGCAGCCTGAACATTATCATCATTTCCTTAAACATGTCGGGCTTGAGGACTGAAAAATCTCTATTTGCTTAATAACCAAAATCTCAACACTTTCTTCTTTCACACTTATTTTTTAATGAGGTCGAAAACCCACCGGCTGATGCCTGGGGCAACGTTTCCAGCCCTCTTGTACAGTTCTACTTCAAGCCCCATTTTTTCATAGGCTTCAATTAATTCAGGAATCTGGGATTCGGCTTTAAAGGTGTAAAAATGGATATACCCGCCTTTTTTCACAAGCTTCGAGACTCTTTTAAGAAAATGGTCCATGCCATAAGGGGTCGGCACAATAGCCCTGTCAAACCCATTTTTAGGAATCTGAAACCTTTCATCTTCAGCTTTTTCAGGATTGAGGCATATGGGCAGATCAGAAAAAACTGTATTTATCAGTTCTTTATTGATTTTTGCGGAACAAAATATATCATAAACTTTTTCAAAGTTCTCTTGAATAATGGTAATTTGACTTTCAAGCCTGTTAATTCGGATATTTTCCTGTAGGCAGGCGCAGGCATCGGGATTTATCTCGATTGCATAAACCTTTGCTCCTTTTCCTGCAGCAGGAAGAACAAAAGGACCCACGCCTGCAAAAGGAACTATAATGCGTTCTCCTGAATTAATTTTTGAGACTACCCTTCTTCTCTCCGAGTACAGACGAGGGTTAAAAAAGACTTTTTTGACATCCAACTTATAGGTGTAACCGTTTTCCCTGTGAATAGTTTCTGTAGTTTCCCCAAGAAGAAGCTCAAAATCCGCAACCCTGTGCTCGCCTTCGAGTTTACTCACCTTGTTAAGCACAGCTTTAGTATTGCCTCGCATAGAAAACAGCTTTGAGGCAATAGCCTTTTTATAAGCCGCAAGTTCTGGAGGAATAGAAATTACGGCCACGTCACCTATGTAATCAAAACGTTTTGGAACTATCTGAAGCAAGGGTTCTTCAACTATTCCTTTCATCGCATCTCGCAAGCTCACTCTCTTTCGAAAACTCATTAAGAATACCTTTGCTTATCAAGTCGCGTCCTTGAGTAATTGACTTGTTTTTATATTCCTGTTTAGATATAATATAGAAACTTTAATGAAGATTTCCATCCTCATTAAGAACCTTTAAAAGCTCAATAATTGAATATGAAGCTCTGGTAATTCCCATGCTGCGTTTATCAGTATCCGTGCCAGCTACATACAGATTCCTAACAGGAGTTCGAATATCTGCGAATTTCCCGTTAATTGTGACTGCGGCTTTTTCCGGAACCATTATCTGTTCGTGCTGCATATTGATATATTTCTCGATGTTTGGATGGGCACGGAAAATAATATCGTAGGCTTTTTTTGTCTCCTGTTCTTCGCTTTCATTTTCATCGATAACAAAGGAAAAACCAACAAGTTGTTTATCCTTTGGAGCAAGCGAAGGGTCATAATTGCTAATAGGCGTTGCCCAGTAGGCGAAATCTTTGAACCAGATCTCCGAGCCTGTGTAATTAAAGTCTGGAAATTCTTTTTCCAGCCCAATCCAGACGGTTAAGCTTTTGCTGTGGACTATACCTTTCAGATTTGCCAGATATTCTTCAGGAAGATCTTTTATTAACTTGGGAAGTTCGGTTGCAAATCCTGTGTAGATAACAACGTCAGAGACGTAAATTTCGTCAGCTTCTACGCTTGAAACCTTTCCATCTTGTACAAGAATGGATTTAACCTCACACTCCTTTTTGATTTCCACAGTTTCCGGAAGAGAGTAAAGGATAGCGTTAAGTAGGGCCTTTAGGCCCTTTCTGGGATAGCCCTGGGAATAATTTACATTATTTGTTGCAAGCCTTTCTAAGGATGTAAAGGGCTGGGTGACTCTTGTCATTCTAGCTTGAAGGGAAGCATGAAGATGATATGGAAGGATAGAGGCAAGGATAGATTCTGTAGACTGGGATTTTTTTGACTCCAGTCTTCCAATCATTGCATCAAACTGTTCTTGGGTGATGCTGTCCCTGACAAAACTGCTTCCTGACAGGACGCGCTGGGCAGAGGTTTCTTTCATTGACCTGCCAGAGAGGAAAGCGGATATTGTATCCACAAAGTCGTAGGTTTCCTTTGAAAGGCTTTTTGGTAGAAAATCATACACCGACTGACTGGATAAGTCTATTCCAAATGAGGAAAGGGTAAAGGCTTTTGTCAAGGTTTGCGAGAGTAGTACCCTATCCTTTCTCGGGAGCACATCAAAAGTCACGAAATCTTTCAGGTTGGAAGGGATCTTGACAAGAGTATTTTCAGTTCTAACATAGTAATGCCCATAGTCCTCAAACACAGGCAGAAAATCAAAATAATTATCCATTAGCCTTTTCAGTGGGCCTTCAATAAGATGAGTTATTGCATGTGCTCCTGTATCTACTTGATAGCCATCTACCATGTAACTGTTGCAGTTCCCACCCAGATGCCGTCTTTTCTCGAGAACAAGGACTTTTTTCCCATGCTTTGAAAGCGTCAGCGCCGCTAGAAGCCCGCTTATGCCAGCCCCTACAATAATTACATCGTATTTTTTCATACCCTAAACTACCTCAACTTATTCCAGTGAATCAAGTTATAATTTAATGCATTTGTGCATTTTATTTTTCTCAACTCACAACAGAATCCCACATTAGGGGAAGGATTAATTAAAATATGTTGAAACTATAAAGAATTATTCTAAGTCTGGAATATCTTCAAAATGATAATACATAATTTTATAATTTACAGGCTTTATACTCGATTCATTGCTTATATTTGTAAAGTGCAATAAAGAAAAAAATAGTATTTATAGTTAGCAGTCGTTATATAAGAAAAACCATTAAAAGTGTGAGTTATTTATTTTTTAGTGATATTATTTGCTATGTATAAGGGATTTTTTAAAAAGCTTTTCAAATTAAGTTTTGACTTAATAATAATTTTTTTTCTTACTAAGAGTCTATCCTAAAAGTGTTGTGATCTACTGTATCTTTAAAATTGACAGGTATAGAATTTCAAGGAAAAAATAGGGTTTTCAAAGAAATCAAAGTATTTATACAATCAAATAAGGGTCTATTGGATCAATTTTAACTTTTGCAAGAATCATAGAAGATTAACAAGAGATAAATAATAAAGGAATTCAAGAAAAAAGACACCTGCACAGGAATTGGTCGTGTGTTATTAGGTGGTTGATATTTTGTATTAAAGTATTTTTGGGTCGTGTACGGGAGTTATTGATAGATTCTGAAAAAGCAAGTACATTCATCTTATTTTCTAAAAATGTAAAAAGAGTCTTATGTATACATTTCAATAACTCAGACCCACTACCTATTTTTGCTTAATTGTATCTGTTTTCTAAGCTTGTTTGCATACAGAAAATTGAGTGTACATAAAGCATAAATGAGAGCGGAATAGCAAATACATGAATTCTCTGGAAAATATCAACTGAATATTAGTGGACCATCCAGGAATCTAGAATTACGAAAAAGAAGTGGATATTAAATGAATTACTAAGCTACAGCATTAAAATGTCAACTAATTAACAACGGGACACCTAACTAGTGTTTTTCTCCAAAATATTACTTCTTATTCTTTACTTAAATTCTAATTTTAATTGTTGTAAATAAACTAAATAAGTCTTTATAAGTTTTTAAATCCATTTAAAGCAAAAATCAAGCAATTTTTGCCTTAATATCAAAGTTTATTTGCTCTTATATGTCTTTTTTATCAGTGAATAAATGTGGAAAAGAGATCAGTCTTCACTATTACACTTATAGCTTCAATATTATTGGTATTCAGACTAATATCATCTGAATGCGCATCAGATGCAGCAGTAAAAGAAGTGGCGAAAATTCCAGTTCATAAGTAATGTAATTCATTAGTTCTTTGGGTAAGATCATATGGAAAAAAAAACACTTGTGTCATTTCTGGCTGTAATCGGCATAGCCATCCTTATAGCTATTTGTTACTCAATATTAAATCCACAGACGGTCAGTTCAAACGAGTGTGTTTTTGTGGAGCATTATGTCGAAACCCAGGGATTCCTGGCCGATAACCCCGAAATCAACGCGTATGTGTACATGGGTTATCCTACCTATAATTCTACTACTAGCCAAAATCTCCTAAAAGCAACTTGGTTTCCACCTTTAAATAAAAGCCTCAAGGTCATGTTAGGTGATGGAAAAGGAATCGGAAAAGGGGGTTGTCACGGTGGAGAAATGTACCTTTATGGAACTTACGAGCTGCCATACAAAAAAGACAATATAACCATAAAAAAAGTTGATAAAAAAGGTACGGCATACCTTGATTATAACGGTAAGCCTTTGGTTCTTGACCCTGGAGACACATGGTATAACAATAGTTCAAGAATTGAGATTATCCATTTTACCAATAGCACAGTAGACGAGGATGTAAAAGTTAACATATCTGTCGTGGACCGCATCAGGAATTTTGGTATATTTACTAAAGGATTGGAATAATAAGAATGATGAAAAAAAAGTTTTCTAAGTGGACTTATGCAGGAATTGCAACTCTTATTTTGCTGAGCATTATTGCCTTTGGAATTTATGCATTCGGTCAAATTGGCGAGAAAAATAAATATACATTAAAAGCCAGTGTGACAAACGATTGTACAGGCACTCCATGGTTTGTCGGAAGTCAGCAGGGTTTTTTCAAAGAGCAGGGTCTCGATTATATTGACGTTGGTCAGACTGTAGCTACACAGAGATCTTATGCTCTTGCTTTAGGACAAATTGATGTCCTTGATGCTGATCCTTTAACACTTGTCAATCTGCTCAAATCAGGTGTAAAAGTAAAAGCTGTAGCTCAAAGTGGTATTTCCCCTGAGAATGGAAATAAAAACAAAGAATATCTTCACTGGGATGTACTCGGAGACAGTAATCTTACGTCATTTGAATCTATCAAAAACAGTAACAGGACTATAAAGATCGGAGTGGGAGCTCTTGGATGTAGTTCTGACCTTCAGACTAATGCACTTTTAAGAAAATATGGGATACCCTCAAGCAAAATAGAGTATATTGTAATACCTGAACAAAACCAGCAGCAAGCTCTTCGAGAAGGCCTTATAGATATAGCCGTACTACAAACCGCATATCACGGATGCACTCAACTTCGCTTACATGCAAGATCACTGGCAAGCAGCTCTGATGCCCTTGGTGACGCAGGAGGAATGACTCTTCTTATATGCAGGGAAGATTTTATAGACGCACACCCTGAAACTGTGGAAAAGTTCATCAAAGGATATAAGGAATCCGAGCGCTGGTGCAATGAAAATCCTAAAGAAGCTGGAAATATCACTGCTGAGAGGCTGGGACTCTGCGGAGGAGGAGCAGTATCACATTATTATAGCGATAAAGGGGACATTAATGAGACTCAGCTACAGATGTGGCTCGATGAAATGACCGTACAGGGTCTTATCAGTCCCAATGAGTACAAAGTATCGGACCTCTATACAGACCAATTCAAAAATGCTTGGTAATTTTTTGGTGAAAGCAAATTTTGCCTCAATTTTTCCGAAAAACTGACAATCGAAGCAATAAACGCTCATTTATCTACACTCATATATTACAAGCTTCAATCCATGGTTATAGATGGATCCAGCAGTAATATCCTGATAATTTAAGATGGGTATTATTGTTCACTTCGTAGCTATATTAAAAGTGAAACTGGAACATTAATTGGTGGTCTCATTGTTGATTTGAGCGAATTTGACTGGATTGAAAATGTGGTTTACGGAACTAGATAACCTAGTCCAAGTCTCAAGGAGTAAAACAGTTTGAGATTATATGTTAGCTTTTATCCTAAAGTAAGATGCTATCTTTAGAAAGATTCAGAGCTCAATAGTTTTACTCCTTTTTTCTTGCAAAACGCCCCCGAGAAGTTGAAAATTTTTGTTTTAGGCGTTCAGGAGCTTTTGAATGAGCAAAATAAATATTAAAGAACCGAAGGTAGTTATACGTGAAGTCAGGCTTGGCTCAATTACTGGATTTGAAGGAACTGCCTGTAGACTGGTACAATGCTCCCATTCGGGAAAACTAAAGGATAGTGCAAGAAGCTTTAGCCAATGTATGAGTTGCAGTTCACTCAATGCTTTTTGCCAGCTCTCAATGATAACTGATGCAGCAATTGTTAATCATGCACCAGTTGGCTGTTCAGGAGATTTTTTTACTTTTAATTTCGTTTACCGCGTTGGACAGATGGAAAGAAATCTGCCGCCTGCTATGGGAAGATATTTTAATACAAATATTGAAGAAAAAGACACAATTTTTGGTGCAGCACAAAAGCTTGAGGATACTATCCGAGAAGTTTTTTCAAGGATAAAGCCAAAAGCGATTTTCATAACAACTTCATGCGCTTCTGGAATAATAGGTGATGATGTTGAAGCAGTTGCAAATAATCTATCTAAAGAACTTGGAATTACAATAGTTGCCTGCTTCTGCGAAGGATTTAGATCCAAGATCTGGACAACTGGATTCGATTCTGCTTATCACTCTATAGTCAGAAAAATAGTGAAACCTCCAGAGAAAAAAAGCAATAAGGTAAATATTATTAATTTTTGGGGCAGTCATATTTTTGATGAATTGCTTGAAAAGCTGGGCTATGAGGCCCAATATATAGTTCCTTTTTCTACAATTGCCCAACTCGAACATCTTTCGGAAGCGGCTGCTACTATTGAGATCTGTCCAACCTTAGGCACATATCTTGGGGCTGCACTTGAACAGATTTACGGTGTGCCGGAAATAAAATCACCTCCTGCATATGGACTTGAAGGAACTGACAAATGGATGAGAGAGCTTGGTAGAGTTCTTAACCGTGAAATAGAAATTGAAGAAATAATCACGCAGGAACATGAAAAAGTACTACCCCAAATTGAGAACTATCGTTCAAAGCTAGAAGGTAAAACAGCTTATATCACTGCCGGGGCTGCCCACGGTCATGCATTGATCTCACTGCTTAAGGGGCTGGGGCTTGAAGTCAAGGGAGCTGCTATTTTTCATCATGACCCTATCTATGACAACGAAGATATTATTTCGGACGTTCTGGCTCATAGTGTTGATACATACGGAGATGTTGAGAATTATAATGTATGCAACAAACAGGCGTATGAGCTGGTCAATATCCTGAACAGGATCAAACCGGACATTCTGATTGCCAGACATGGAGGAGTTACTTTATGGGGGGCGAAACTCGGGATTCCTACTCTGCTTGTAGGCGATGAACAATTTAGCTTTGGCTATCAGGGGATTCTGAACTACGCCGAAAGAATACTGGAAACACTTGATAATAGAGAGTTTGTTACCAATCTTGCCAAACACAGTACAATGCCATACACAAAATGGTGGCTTGAACAGAATCCATATTCCTTCCTTGGAGGAGACGAACGTGTCGAGTTTTATTGAGCAACCCAGATATTCCTGCGCACTTGGTGCACAGCAGTCAGTAGTCGCAATAAAAAGAGCTGTTCCTATCCTTCATGCAGGTCCGGGGTGCAGCAATAAGATTAATAATCTCATAGGACAGGGCGAAGGTTATGCTGGCGGGAGTACAATACCGTGT
>Ga0207800_1000111_pt1 | contig 29959 bp, 18 predicted proteins | sample LuqExpMetageno11_FD_187769 | JGI IMG/M metagenome (GOLD analysis project Ga0207800, IMG submission 187769) | Tropical forest soil microbial communities from Luquillo Experimental Forest, Puerto Rico - Sample 11 (SPAdes) | ecosystem: Environmental > Terrestrial > Soil > Tropical forest ... | reverse complement strand
AATCGGATAGGAGGCTACTAATTATTTTAGTAGCCGACCTTCCACACCACCGTACGTACCGTTCGGTATACGGCGGTTCCCATAGTTTACACCTTCAGAGATTTGAAAACATCCAAGAAAAATGTATAGCCCGCTTTGCGTAACCGATTATCGGTTACTGCTAGGGTCAGGATATGGCTATTGGCGACATGCCAGTAGCCTTTCCTCGTGTTGGCGAACTTAATAGCAGTTTTGTGGTCAAGTTCAAACTTCCTAAGCATTGTATATCTGGTTCGTATCTTTTTCCACTGCTTCCAGATATACATGCGCAGTCTTCTGCGCAGCCATTGGTCTGTTTGTCCAAGCATTGTCTTCATATCGGCGAGTTTGAAATAGTTCACCCATCCCGTTATGAATTGTTTCAATTTGAGCTTTAGCAAATCGTATCCAATCCCACTGCTTCTGGCAGTAATTTCTCTTACCTTTGTCCTCATCTTGTTTATGCTTTTTGTATGGACTCGGAGTTTTATCCCGTCTTTCGAACGGTAGAATCCGTATCCAAGGAACCTGACCTGTCCAATATAGGCTACTATCGTTTTCTCCCTGTTTACCTTGAGAAGCAGCTTATTCTCAATGAATGGCAGGATATGCTCCAGCATTCTTTGGGCGCTTCTCTCAGTTTTAGCGAAGAGCAGCATATCGTCTGCATAGCGCACAAATCTTATCCCCCGGCTCTTCAGTTCATAGTCAAGTTCGTTTAGCATAATGTTACTGCATAGCGGACTGATTGAGCCACCCTGTACGAGCCCTTCGTCTGTTTCCTCAAATCTGCCTTTATCCATTGCACCTGCTATGAGGTACTTATGTATAAGTGAAATCACTCTGCCGTCTTTTACCGTTCTCGATAGTATCTCAATCATTTTCGATTGGTTTACCGTATCAAAGAATTTCTCCAAGTCCATATCTACTACGTATGTATAGCCTTGGTTGGCGTACTCCTTGCATTTCTTCAGTGCGTCGTGTGCGCCTCGGTTCGGTCTGAATCCGTAGCTGGTTTCACAGAATTGAGGTTCAAATATCGGAGATAGTTTCTGTGCAATTGCTTGCTGCACTACCCTGTCTACTGCCGTAGGTATCCCCAACTTCCTCCTTTTTCCGTTGTCCTTGGGTATCTCCACCCTTCGGACTGGATTCGGACGGTATTTTCCGTCCAGAATGGATTTGGTGAGTTCCGCTCCGTTGTCTTTGAGATCTTGCAGAAGATGCTCTACCTCCATCCCATCAACTCCGTGTGCGCCTTTATTGCTCTTAACTCGCTTGTAGGCTTTGTTAAGGTTTTCAGCACACAGGATTTCCTCCAACAGTCCATTCCCAACTCTGTCGGCATTGGTGGTGTTGTTTTCAATTATCCGTATACCGGTAGGCGCTCCGTCAAATCCTTCGTGTTCCGCAATATCTCTTTGACGGCAGCCCTTGCCACAGCAAGGTGTTCTGCCTTCTTTTATCCCGATTCCGGTAACATTCATTTACTACCACCTCCTAGGGTTCAACCCTTCATAACGCCGTCGTCTGCGTTACTAATATGGTATCTGCTGACTTCTCACGGTAAATCTTGTTTCAACCGTATCTCGCAAATTCACTCCATACGTCCGTGAGACCTCCCCGATTAAGAACAGTAACTTTCATCCCATGTCATCGCTGTATTTACACCGTGGAGTCTGTGTAGTGTTGGACTTTGTTTTGTTTAGCAGACTCGTCCGTTCCACGTATGCCTGTATACAGTTTCTGTTCGTCGATGCGGGACTTTGCCTGCAGCTTCCTTCAGATTCCTCGTCACCAAGGACACCTTTACTGTTCGGCTAATGGTTCCCACTACCAAGCCCATAGCGGACTTTCACCGCCAAGCTACTGCCCATGTCGGGCGAACTAAAAAAAGAAGGTTTGCATCTCTGCAAACCCTTCATTTTTACTGGTCGGAGTGACGTGACTTGAACACGCGACCTCTTGCACCCCAAGCAAGCACTCTAGCCAAACTGAGCTACACCCCGTAACGCAGTTTGAATTATAGCACAGATAGAGCGCCATTGTAAAGCTTATTATTTAAATTCAGGCTTTTTTCCGGTGACCAGCATATAAACAATATACGCTATGAATGCCAGGATAGCAATCGGGAGCACAAAACGAAGTGCGAACCCCAAAACCTGCAGTGCAACAAAGACCAGAACTACGATGATGCCTATTGTGACGACTGTTTTGATAACATTATTCACAAAAATCACTCCTCATTATCATTTTACTTTTTATCCTGCCCGAATATTCCGTTTCGCCGGAATGATCGTGCTTCCTGATAATAAATACGTAATTTTTTTTATAATGTCTCAAAATATCTTCCGAGAAATTTTATCAACGGCATCAATAGTTCTTATAATATCAGATGCTGTATTGAAATAGCCTGCGCTGAACCTTACTATGCCTCTGTTCAAGGTCCCCAGCTTCCTGTGGGCGGACGGCGAGCAGTGAAGCCCGGCCCTCGTGCAGATGCCGAAATCCTTATCCAGCATATAGCTCAGTTCCACCGAATCCATGTCTTTCAAATTTATTGCCACTATGCCCGAGTTCCTCGAAATACTGTTCAAGCTGTACAGCTTGATCCCCGGTATGACGGAAAGCCCCTCAGACAGCATATTTACGAGCATATGCTTATAGATTCTGATACGTTCGGTACCGACAGCTCCGACATATCCTGCCGCGGCGCCGAGTCCGACGATTCCGGGAGTATTCAGCGTGCCGCTTTCCAGAAGATCGGGCATGAATCCGGGCTGGTACGGATCTTCCGAATTACTGCCTGTACCGCCCTCCATCAGGCTTCGCAGCCGCAAGCCTTCCCTGACATACAACCCGCCGGTGCCCTGCGGCCCCATGAGGCCTTTATGCCCCGGAAATGCCAACATATCGATATTTTGAGCCATCACATCGACAGGTATCGACCCGGCGCCCTGGGATGCATCCAAAAGAAATGCAATACCTGCTTCACGTGCGATCCAGCCGATTTCCGGGACAGGCATTATGATCCCGTTTACATTCGATGACAATGTGCATATGATAAGTCTGGTATTGCTTCTTATCTCTTTTTTTATGTCTTCCGGGTCTATTTCTCCGTATTCGTTTCCGGCAACAGTTGTAACGGCTATCCCAAGATCCCGTTCCAGCGTTTTAAGGGGCCTTGTCACGGCATTGTGCTCCATTGAGGATGTTATGACGTGGCACCCCGGTTCGATGACCCCTTTTATCGCTATATTCAATGCTTCTGTAGCATTCTTGGTCAATGCAAGGCTCATCGGGTCAGGTATATTGAACAGCCTGCAAACCATTTCGCGCACCTGTGTAACAGCAAGGCCTGCCTTCACAGAAAGTACATGGCCCCCCCTTCCGGGATTCGCACAGTATTCATTCAGGCACCTGTCGATCTCCTTTATCACACAGGCGGGCTTGGGAAAAGATGTGGCCGCATTATCCAGGTATATCATCCTTTACTCCGTAGGTCTGCTGCGGCTGAAATTCCGCAGCATCAGTCTCTGATAACATACTATGTAAACCTGAACTACCTGGTTAAACTTTTTATGTTATTGCTTTTCAAGGTGTTTCCCGGCCAGTTTTATCACAATTAGTGCAAGGATACCTCCGATAGCTGCAGTCAGCAGCTGCGACCAGCTGAAAAGGTTGGTCAGCGTAATGGCGATCTGCGGTTTCATTTTGATGACCGATGTGAAGACAGAAATGGAAGCGTAGAGAAAAGCGAATTTGCATACCGCGCCCGTCGCAACTCCCGCGATCATGTTCTTTTTACGCAGGAGGTGGAAAGCCAGTACTATTATAAAGTTCCCCAGTATTATGAAGGGTGAAAATGCAATTATCAGCGGCGCTATCGCAGCCTTGTTCGTAAATGCCGACACGAGCGGGGCTATAACCGCTATAGACGTACCGCTCCAGAATCCCGCCGTATATGTGGCAATTATCAGCACTGCGTTGACTATAGGTCCGACAATGAAATTATTGTATGGTATAAATTTCCCAAAAATCTGGAATGCGATCGCAATTGCCAGCAGTAGTGCCGTTCGCGTTAAAAACTGTGTTTTGTTCTTCATTTAGATCCCCCGTTTTTTTAATTATATTTTCCTATATTTATCCTTATTATAGCTTATTATTTTAAAATAGAAAATTACAGCCGCATTAAAAAACCGCAGGTGCATCGAGCCCTTGCGATTTTTATTTATTCAGCATTTGTTAATATTCACTCCAGTACGGGCTCCAGCTGATTTCCTTTCAAGGCGGCCTGTATCGCCGGTATCAGCAATTCAAACTTTGACATCAGAGAATTGTTCTTTTTCAGCGGATCATCCTGACCGAACGGAACAAAAAATATATTCTTTGTATTTGCAAGAAGGCCTATGTTTTTTGCATTTGCTCCAAGCCCGTCATTTGTGGCCAGAGCGATAAGCAGCGGCCGTCCGTTCCTTAAATGCGCCTTGCATGCCATGGTCACAGGCGTATCTGTAATGCCGTTTGCCAGCTTTGCAAGAGTATTTCCCGTACATGGGGCAACGACCATAATGTCAAGCAGGGCTTTCGGACCTATCGGTTCGGCGCCTATTATGGTTTTTATCAGTTGTTTACCGCATATAGTTTCGATTTTGGATTTCCATTCATCAGCCTTGCCGAATTTTGTATCAAAACTGTCGACAACATAGGAAATCACCGGCATGATATCCGCGCCTTCAGCAGCTATCTTCTCCAGTTCCGGTATTACTTTTGCAAATGTGCAAAATGAGCCGGTGAATGCAAATCCTATTTTTACATCCTGAAGCTGCATGTTTTACACCCCCAACTCCTCAATAATATTATATATTGTCTGTTTTATGTAACCGGCTGCTGTTACCGGGGCAACCTTTCCCGGAAGAGACAAAGCCCAGATCACTTTTATGCCGAGTTCTTTCGCCCTTTCAAAATCAACTCCCCCGGGCTTTGAAGCAAGATCGATGATAAGGCAGTCTTTGCCGAGCATATCAAGCACTTCGGCATCCAGGATCTTATATGGAATGGTGTTATATATAACAGCCATATCGCCAATGACATTTTTAAGTTCATTTATGTACACGGGCTTATATCCGTATGCCTTGATCCAGGCGATATCGGAGTATTTTCTTGCCTCCACGTACACATCCGCCCCAATACCTGCCAGCATTTTCGAAAGTGTCTTCCCTACTCTGCCGTAACCGAGGACTAAAATTCTGTTTCCGTTCAGTGTGACCGGCAATTCCTCCATTGCGATCTGAATAGCCCCTTCCGCAGTCGGAATTGCATTGAGCACAGCCATCTCCTCACGCTCAAGCATATCGATGGCATATACGTTATATGCCTTTGCCAGTTGCACAGCCTTTTCACTTATTCTGCCTGCTATAAAGAGTTGATTTTTCTTCATTATCCTGAAAACTTCGTTCATATGTATTTTTTCACTATGGAATGGTGCATTCATGGTCTCATTATCATTTGAACAAGGCAATGGCCCTATAACTATTTCAGAATCGTCGATTGCTTCCTGCAGATCTATATTTTCCGCAATCGTTGATTCAAAACCGGCGTTTTTGAAACCAAAGATATTTACCTGATTACCATCCGCATGGATCGCCTCTGCAAGCTTGACATTTCTCAGGTCTCCACCGATCACCGTGTATTTTCGCAGGCTCATACGATTATCCCTCCAGCACTTACCGGCAAATAAGCACACCGTTCAACTAAGGATCGGCTAAAATATTAGTTCCGATTCTTTTCCGGGGAATGGAGCGGTTAGTGCAGTTCTCCGGAAAAGTTTATCGGAAGTTATATTTTAACGATTCCTAAAAGCACTACTTCATTTTATGTTTATCTGGGTTAACAAGTGCTTGTATCAGCCAAACAATAGGCGGAGACAGTATATATTAGATAAAAAAATATCCCGAAGTGTGCTCTTCCCGGGATATTTCCGTATGCTTTGCTTTTATTGCCGGTATGCCTGGATCAACCCGGCTGTTTTACATTCCCGACTATTGATATCCCCTTTTTATCCATTACAAAAACATCTTTGATGATATTATTTGCGCCTTCCATCGAGATCGCCCCGATCTTTTTCAATATCTCGTCGGGAGTATTAATATAGCCCAGCAGCAATTCGGACTTTCCTATGCTGTTCATCCTGCTGCTGGTACTCTCCAATCCAAGGATATAGTTACCTTTAAGCTGTTCTTTGGACTTTTGGAGCTCCTGCGCGGTAAAACCCTTTTTCTGAAGCAGCCTGATTTCCTCATAGATCAGTTCCGTCACATGCCCCAGGTTTTCAGGCTTCATGCCTGCATAAATGGTGAACAGGCCTGCATCATTGTACGTAGTAGGGTACGAATATATCGAATACACAAGGCCCTTCTTCTCGCGTATCTTCTGGAACAGCCGGGAACTCATGCCTCCGCCGAAGATATTGTTTACGGCAAGCAGAGGGTACATCTTATCGTCTCCGTTTCTTATGCCTTCGAAGCCAATGCAGATATGTACCTGTTCGGTATCTTTTTCGCGGACACAGGTTTCGGACCTGAATCCAACAGTCGTCTTACCGTTTTTCGGCGCGTCCTTTGCTTTCCATTCTCCGAAATATCTCTCTAAAATGTCCTTCAGGCTGTCCTCGTTATAATTTCCGGCAACCGATATGACTATGTTTCCCGGGATATAATGCTCGTCCACATAGCCTGTCAATACGTCACGGTTTATTCCCCTCAGCGACCTGGCGGTTCCGAGTATGGGATAACCGATAGGATTCCCTCCCCAGACTGTCTCGGTCAATATATCATGTACAAGCTCCTCCGGAGAATCTTCATACATACCTATTTCTTCGAGAATGACCTTTTTCTCCAGCACTATATCCTTCGGCGAAAAAACCGAGTGGAGCAGCATATCGCTCAGTACGTCGACAGCGATCTCGATATGCTCGTCCAGCGTTTTGGCGTAAAAGCAGGTGCATTCCTTTCCGGTGAACGCATTCAATTGGCCGCCTATATTGTCGATGCTCGCGGCTATTTCCGCAGCGCTTCTTTTTTCGGTGCCTTTAAATAGCATGTGCTCTATGAAATGCGAAACGCCGTTATTGCGCGGATTCTCGTTTTGCGAGCCCGTCCCGACCCATATGCCTATCGATACAGATCGAACATAAGGTATATTTTCACAAACGACTCTGATTCCGTTCCGGAGTTTGTATTTGTTCAGCATAAAACCTCCTGTTGACCGATTGTCCAAATAAACCGTATAAAAAAGGACGGTTCCGGCAGATGTTGACCCGTCCGCAGCCGTCCTTCAATAATTTCTTATTGTGCTTCAGTATTGTTCTCAGGCAGGGCGTCCTTCCTCGAAAGATTGATGCGGCCCTGTTTGTCGACTTCGATTACCTTGACCAGCATTTCATCGCCGACCTTGCAAACGTCTTCGACCTTTTCTACTCTCTTCCTGTCGAGCTTGGAAATATGCACGAGACCTTCCTTGCCAGGCGCGAATTCAACGAATGCACCGAACGTCATCAGCCTCGTTACCTTGCCCATGAATATCTGTCCGGGCTGTACATCCTTTGCAATGGCCTCTATAATAGCCAGCGCCCTTTTGCCTGCCGCTTCATCGGCAGTAGCCACGAACACTCTTCCGTCGTCTTCTATATCGATCTTGACTCCGGTCTCGTCGATAATCTTATTGATAACTTTGCCGCCGGGTCCGATGACATCCCTTATCTTGTCGGGATCGATATTCATCGTGAACATCTTCGGCGCGTAAGGCGAAAGCGTCGTTCTCGGTGCAGGGATCACCGGCAGTATGATTTCGTCGAGTATCTGGAAACGTCCCTTTTTCGTAAGTGCGAAAGCCTGCTTGATGATCTCGTACGAGAGGCCCGTTACCTTTATATCCATCTGAATGGCAGTGATGCCCTTCTTCGTACCTGCTACCTTGAAGTCCATATCGCCGAAGAAGTCTTCGATGCCCTGTATGTCCATGAACGTGATGAACCTGTCCTGGTTCTCGTCGTCAATTACCAGACCGGATGAAATGCCTGCTACAGGCGCCTTGATAGGCACGCCGGCGTCCATCAGCGCAAGGGTGCTTCCGCAGACGCTGCCCTGGGATGTCGAACCGTTTGACATAAGTACTTCGGAAACCAGCCTGATGGCGTACGGGAATTCATCTTCACTCGGGATGACCGGTTCAAGCGCTCTTTCTGCAAGTGCGCCGTGGCCGATTTCTCTTCTGCCGGGGCCTCTTGAAGTCTTGGCTTCACCGACGCTGTAGCCCGGGAAATTGTAATGATGCATATATCTCTTAGTTTCTTCGAGATCGACTCCATCGAGCTTCTGTATCTCGCCGATACCGCCGAGAGTCAGAGTAGTAAGCACCTGTGTCTGGCCTCTCTGGAAGAGTCCTGAACCATGCGTCCTCGGAAGTATCGAAACATCGGCCGACATTGGCCTGATCTCGTTGAGCTTCCTTCCGTCGACTCTCTTGCCTTCGTCGAGTATATATTTCCTTACTACCTTCTTTTCGAGCTTGTATATAGCTTCCGCTATCACTGACGTTTTTTCCGGGAAGGTTTCTGCAAGCGCCTGCTGCACCTCTTCCGTCAGCGCCGCAACATTTGTGTCTCTGACAGTCTTGTCGTCCGTCAGCACTGCCTGGCGCATCTTCTCATATGCTATCTGCCTGACTGCATCGAATATGTCCTGCGGTACTTCGGCAGAAGTATAGTTGAACTTGGGTTTGCCGACTTTTGCAGCTATACCCTTGATAAATGCGGCTATTTTCTTGATCTCCTGATGACCTTTTATGACAGCGTCGAGCATTACTTCGTCGGGTATTTCCTTTGCGCCTGCTTCGATCATGGTGACCTTTTCTTCAGTTCCGGCCAGGGTCACGTACATATCGCTCTTCTCTCTCTGAGCGGTATTGGGGTTTATTATGACTTCGCCGTCGATAAGTCCGAGTACGACTCCTCCGATCGGTCCGTTGAACGGTATGTCTGAAATGCTCAATGCAACGGATGCGCCTATCATTGCCGCTATCTCGGGTGAATTGTCCTGATCTACCGACATGACTGTATTGACAACTGCTACGTCATTGCGAAGATCCTTCGGGAAAAGCGGACGTATCGGCCTGTCGATCACTCTCGACGTCAGAATTGCCTTTTCAGAGGGTTTTCCTTCCCTTTTTATGAAACCTCCGGGTATTTTACCTACGGCATAGAGCCTTTCTTCGTAATCGACGCTGAGCGGGAAAAAGTCGATCCCTTCCCTTGGCGCAGTAGAAGCTGTAGCTGTAGACATTATCACCGTATCCCCGTATCTCACCAGAGCGGCGCCGTTAGCCAGTTGAGCCAGTTTGCCGGTTTCGACGGTAAGCGTTCTTCCGGCCAGTTCCATTGTGAATTTGTTTTGCATAAAATGCCTCCTTTTTTTCTGCAACACGTAAAGGGAAGCAGATTACAGAAAACGGACACCAGAAACCGTATGCGGGTACTCCGGAAATAAGTTTCTTACGGGTTCTGGTCTCTGTTCTCTGTTCGCCGCGACTTCTTTACGCTGCAGTATAAATGTTTTTTTCTTTTAATAGTATTGCACCGTTATGTAAAAATAATGAGCGGGATATCCCGCCCATCATTATTTCCTCAAATTGAGTTTTTCAACGATTGCACGATACCTTTCGATATCCTTATCCTGCAGATAGTTCAGCAGGCCTCTTCTCTGACCGACCATCTTGAGAAGTCCCCTTCTGGAATGGTGGTCCTTTTTGTGCTCCTTGAGGTGATTATTGAGGTGGTTGATCCTCTCTGTGAGGATAGCTATCTGAACTTCCGGCGATCCTGTATCACCTTCATGCTGCTTGTTGTCCTCAATGATTTTAGCTTTCTGTTCCTTTAACATCGTATTGCCTCCTTTAAATTATAACGCCATGAGCCAGGTAATTGGTCGGAGTGTCCAGTAACCGGGCAGATGGTTGAGTGTTGCACTGAAATATTTTAACATATCATTTCCATAATGTAAATGATTTATTTATGGACTTTTGAAATGCCTGATTTTCTATTGCAAACGTTATCAGAGCGGTTTCCGCCCCATAATATAATATTTGAACAAATTTATGTCAACTTGAATATGATATACAAAAAGTGTTTACAAGGAGGGAGTCTGATGAAACCTAACGAAATTATGCCGGCCGCGATTGAGAATAAACCGGAAGCCAACATTGCGCCATCAAAAACTATCGATATGTGCAAAATGCAGTTCTATAACCCCATGCCGATCGTCGGAGCCAAGCTGACTTTTGCCTATGTTCCCTTTCAGTGCCTCTGCTGCCTATATTCACCCGAAGTCGGCCTAGGGCAGGGCACCATTTTCCCTGAACTAGACAGGCCTTACGGTGCAGACCCGGTCTACACGGTTGACGGATGAGTATGTGTATGCCGGTTCCATGCAGGTATGAATAAAGGAGAATGTTTAGCGCCCTTAAGGCGCGGATTTCCTATAAAACATTCACGGGAGGTGTTTATATGAATGAAGCAAGGGATAGTATGCTCAAAGAAGTAATGGCTTTGGATTTTATGTGTATAGAACTGAATCTTTATCTTGATACGCACCCATATGATCAGAGAGCGGTCATGGTTTTTGTCGATGCTGCCCGCAGAGCTAAAATGGCCAGAGAAAACTTTGAACGCATGTATGGCCCTCTGACGGCAAGCGCCAGCAATTCCTTCCCCTGGCCCTGGATCGAGAATCCCTGGCCCTGGGATGTTCAGTAGGATATGAATCTACTTTTTCCGTTAATATTTCTGAATAAGGAGGTCGTGTAAATGTGGGTCTATGATAAAAAGCTGGAATATCCCGTTAAAATAAAAAATTGCAACCCAAGGCTTGCAAAATATGTTATCACACAATACGGCGGACCCGACGGCGAGCTTGCCGCATCGCTCAGATATCTGAGCCAGCGTTTCAGCATGCCCCTTGAAGTGGCCAAAGCCACTCTCAACGATATCGGCACTGAAGAAATGGCGCATCTCGAAATCATTGGAGCCATCGTGCATCAGTTGACAAAAGGGGTCCCGGCAAAGGTACTTGAAAAGGAAGGTCTCGGAGGTTATTTTGCCGATCATGATCGTGCAGTATATCCTGTAAATGCATCAGGGTCGCCTTTTACCGCAGCTTATATCGCATCGAAGGGCGATCCCGTGGCCGACCTGGTCGAAGACCTTGCCGCTGAGCAAAAAGCGCGTGCAACATATGAAAACCTTATTAATATGATGGACGATCCTGACGTGATCGATCCGCTTCGCTTCCTGAGAGAGCGCGAAGTAGTGCATTTCCAGCGGTTTGGAGAAGTGTTGCGTATCGTGCAGGAAAAACTCAATGAGAGGCCTTATTTTGTCAAGAAGCCTGAATTCATGAATGTCAGCCCGGCAGCTGCAAATGTCAGCCCGATCTCAAACGTAAGCCCTGCGACTGCAAACGTCAGCCCCATAACGGGCGTCAGCCCCGTATCCAATGTGAGTCCGGCAACGACTGGTAAAAAGTGATCCTCTGTTTGTCAGGTGGGGTAACGGCTCCACCTGACTGATCATCATGCCCCACCAAAACGATTTAACAACTATCTTTCCATTTTGCGGATTTAATGTTATTATAGACTAAATACAATAATAGCCAATCTAACCTTTAAAAGACTGATTACAATTACAGGAGGATGCACAGATGTTTAAAAAACTCAAGTCCAGTCTCTCTTTGAAATTGATCATACCGGTAGTATTGGTCATATTACTGCTGATGTCGGCGTCAATACTCATTTCCTACAACTACATGAGCAACACGCTGAAAGGGCAAATGAAACAATTTGTCTCTTCCAACCTTGACTTCAGTATAAACACGATTAAGCAGAACGAAGATGCATACAACCTGACTAAAGTTCAGTTTTACAAGGATCTTGTCGTAAAGGCGAGAGTCGTAGCCCAACTCGCGGCAGTTGACCCGACTTCGATCTCAAATGAAAAATTGGAGTCTCTGGCAAAATCGATAAATGTCGATGAAATAGACATAAGTGACGAAAACGGCCTGATAGCCTATAGTACAGCCCCTGGTTTCATAGGATACGATTTTAATTCATCCGATCAATCAAAACCATTCATGGAAGCCCTGACAAGCAAGTCCTTTGAACTGATACAGGATCCTATTCCAAGAGGAACGGATAAAGTCATCTATCAATATGCAGGCGTCGCCAGGCAGGACAAGCCCGGGATCATACAGGTCGGAGTAGAACCCAGAACGCTTTCAACTCTTCTTGAACATGTATCCCTCGACAATCTCGTAAACAGCTCAGCCGTCGGTAAAACGGGATATATAGCGGTGACAGACATAAATGGCACTATAACCAATCATAAAGATAAAAAAGTCATATGGAGAAATCTTAAAGATATCGGCATATCGATCGATATGTCAAAAGACTCAGGGGAGTTATATTATACATATAATAATAAGGACAATTATCTTGAATATAAAAAGCTTGGAGATAAAATCATATTTGCAATTATTTCGCAGTCGGAATTCCTTGATCCGCTCAATAACATGCTGAAAAACCTGCTCATAATAGAATACGGCATTCTGGCTTTGGGAATCGTTATAGTCATATTCGCGCTTCGCCTGATCATACTCAAGAGGATGAAGTCTATATCTGCATTGATAAACAAAACTTCCGACCTCGATCTTGCATACGATGCTGCTTTTGAGAATCTTCTGAAATCCGGGGATGCAATAGGCGGAATGGCAAAAGCGACTATATTCATGAGAAAGACCCTAAGGGACATCGTAGCCAGGATCCGGAAGGAATCGGAAAATGTTCTGCTCGACTCTGAAAGCCTGGCGGCAGCAACCAATCAGTCATCGGCTTCTGCGGAACAGGTCGCCAATGCTGTGGAGGACCTTGCAAGAGGCGCGTCGGATCAGGCTAAGGAGGCTCAGAACGCATCAGAAATGCTTGCGGGATTCTCGGACGAGATCGGTGCTGCCGCCAATAAAGCCGACAATATAGCCGAAAAGACCCTTCTGGTAAACGAAGCTACTGCTGCCGGCAGAGATTCTCTGGCAGCGCTTAAGGAAAAATTCGGCCTGAATACCGACAGTACGGCAAACGTCGGCAGGCTGGTAAACGAGCTTTCCGAAAAATCAACTGCTGTAGGAGTTATATTGGAGACGATAGAGAATATAGCATCGCAGACAAATATGCTGGCGCTGAATGCGGCTATAGAAGCGGCACGTGCCGGTGAGTCAGGCAAGGGGTTCGCTGTTGTCGCCGATGAAATAAGGAAGCTTGCCGAGCAGACAGCACACTCTACCAAGGAAATAGGTTCGATATTGAACGAGATAAATTCGGGGATAAATGCCTCCAAGGAAAAGATGGATATAACAGAGGCGGCTGTATTGCAGGTAAATGAGGAGATAAAGAAAACCGAGTCCTCTCTGGATACGATGAACAGAACAGTTGAGCAGATCATTTCCGAGATCGAAATGCTGGTAAGCGGCATAAGCAAGATCAACGAGGATAAAAACGGCATATTGGCTTCAATACAGGAGATCTCGGCCATATCCGAGGAGACTGCAGCTTCGACGGAAGAAGTATCGGCTTCAGTTGAAGAGGAATCCTCCACTATCGAAGACATATCCAGGACAGCGGAAGGCCTGAAGGAAATTGCACAGAAGTTGTCCGAATGTGTCAATATTATCAGGCTATAAAACTACTATGCCGGATGGGGATCATCTCCCCTTCCGGCGCATAATCTTTTTCCAGAGCCGACCGCAGGTCTTTCTGCTTCCCTAACCTTTGAAAGAAACTATATAAACTTTCTCTTTCCCGCTCTCAAGGTCGGAGAATTCCTCCGGTTTTATTTCCATAAAGTATAGTTTCCGCTCACTCTTGCATATCACGACGCATCTTCCGTTAGAAAAACGTACTGCGGTGCCGCAGCCATACCGGATCCTGTTGATCTTCTGCCTGGAATCGGATCCTTCGCAGTAAATTGCCAGAAACTTCGTCCCCTCGGGGAAAACCTCCTTTAGTTCGGGAGAATCCTTGTAGACTTCGTACAAATCAAGCTTCCTCCCGCTTTTAGCGTCTATAAAGCCACCTTTGCTCACTGTTACAGCCATTTGCCCGAATTTCTCGTCCATTTCGAACGCATATTTCATGATAAACTGATAATTGCGGCTGTAATTCAGCTGTTCGTGCATCTGGTCCACTGCCTGCCTTGTAATGCCGGGATAAAAACGCGCCATTATTTCCGGGCTATGTTCGTCCGAGGCAAAGAACGCTTCCACATTTTTTTCAGGAACGATCGACAGCATCCTGACCTTGAGCTCCTGGTACTTGTCGGGATCGGTCTTCAATTTCTCCATGAATGCGCCGAGCTTTTCACTTTTATAGCCTTCAACGGTCCAGTTCTCATCAAAGTCTTCTATCAGCCCGATCATATCATCCTCCGTCTGAAGATAGAATGCGGCGGGCTTCAGATAAGGCCACGCAGGTAAGCCCTCCTCGATGATGTTTCTGTTTACGGGATATGTAGCATTGAGGTATCCGTCTTTCAGATAAAGGTCGAGAGCCTTGTTAAGTTCAGGCACAGCCTGCAGTGAAACTGTATAATCAAGTTCCAGGCCGGCCTTTCCGGCGATATAATCAAGCGGCAGCGGTATGTTTAATATCTGCCTTGTCAATACGCATCGTTCGGGTACTATTGCCCGGGTCGAAGCTGTTGCGTTCGGAAAAGCTCATCGGTGCGCTTTGGACAATCACTTCCTGCGGATCATCGTATTTGAAGTCCGCAGCATTCAGATACAGCAGTAAAAGCCCGGCAAGAACAACCGGCAGCAATATCAGGATAAGAACGGCTATCAATATTTTCTTTCCGGCCGATTTTCCTTTTTTAGTCCTGGGGACGGCTAACTCGGCAGTCTGGCGCATGTAAACATCCTCCGGATTCTTATGTATACTTTATTCCAGTATATACCGGAAGCTGTATTTTAACAAGATTTGTTGCCGTATACTGTAAAAACTTGATACGGAACAAATGTTCGTATATAATACAGATAAAACAGTACACAGATTATAAACGGCAGAAAGGGTTCGGTATGGACGCTATTCAGATCACAAAAACCCAAGCCCGCAGATTCATGCTCAAATATCACGGGCTTTACGGCAAAAGACTTCACAGGGGCAAAATAGGCATACTCGAATACATACGAAAGGTCGGATGCATCCAGTACGACCCACTCAATATCGTAGGTCATAACCAGGAACTGGTGCTACAGTCCAGGATAGACGGCTTCAACCCTGCCATGCTGCGGGAACTCCTGTATGATGACCGGCTGCTGGTGGACGGCTGGGACAAGGTCATGTCGATCTACCTCACCTCAGACTGGCCGTACTTCAGCCGCTACAGGGCATCACGCCTCGAATGGCTGGGAAGTCCCGACAAACCCGTAGTCCCCTTTCTTCCCCTTATAAGAAATGAGCTTCAGCAGCGCGGTCCTCTGTCATCCATTGATCTCGGATACGATGAGGCGGTCGGATGGCCATGGGGACCTGCGCGTGTTTCCAGAGCTGCATTGGAAAGCATGTGGTTCTGGGGTGAGCTCATTATACATCACAAGGTCCATACGAGGAAATATTATGATTTTGCTTCCAGGTACCTGCCGGAGGAGCTGCTGAATGCGCCCGATCCGAATGAAACCTTTGAACAGTACAGGGACTGGCGCATATACCGGAGGATAGGCGGTACGGGATTTTTATGGGACAGGCCCGGCGACGCCTGGCTGGAGATACCGGAAACCAGGACGCCCGAGCGCAGGGAAAGCATACAAAGGCTGCTGACCTCCGGCAAGCTTTCGGAGATAAATGTAGAAGGTATAAAGGCGCCGCTTTACATGAGGACCTGCGATATGTCTGTATTGGAAGAGATACGCCATGATTCGCGTACGCCCTCCCTGCGCACTCATATCCTCGCCCCGCTCGACAATATGCTGTGGGATCGCAGACTTGTAAAGGAAATATTTGATTTCGACTACCGCTGGGAAGTCTACAAGCCTCAGTCCGAACGCGATTACGGCTATTATGTCCTGCCGGTTCTGTGCGGCGATCGGTTTATCGCACGGTTTGAACCCGGCTTTGATAAAAAATCAAAAATACTGGTGATCAAAAACTGGTGGTGGGAAGCCGGCATCAAGCCTACCAAGGCGATGCAGCGCGAGCTTTCAAAGTGTTTCGCGCTTTTTGCGGAGTACCTGGGCGCCAGGAGTATCGTACCAGACATCTCCTCTCTGTTCCATTGATCATATCCTGCCAGACCGACCCTCCCTGCAAACTGCCTTAATATTACTCTTAACATACCCGGCTCGCCAATATTGTAATTTAACCATAGAACTTATGTTCGTTTTTCCATGCAATGCACCGATTACAAGGGCCTTCAGTATTTGTGCCGGTATTTTCGGAATGTAATAATATTTAATAATTACATGATAAATTTGATTATTTACATTGTGTTTCTGTCGGGCAATGAATAACATATTAGTATCTAGTTCACATAATGTGTCTTCATTTATCCCGTAATTTTGTTACTTTTGCCCAAAACGCAGGCCATGGACCAATACCCAATCGCGTAAAACACGATGGTAAAAAGGAGGTGTTCGTGACCTAAGGAATCGAACCGACCACAACGCACAGGGCGTCTCACCCAAAAGAGACCGCTTGACCACGCTGCGCGTCAGTAGCGAGGCTGAAAACGGGGAACCACAACCCCAGAATAAAAGAGGCAAAACACATCATTTTAAATCGGGAGATGAATTTTATGAAGAAAAGAGTTCTTTCTCTGTTTCTCTGCGTACTGATGGTCGTATCGTCTTTGACCTTCAGCTTGCAAAGCGCCAACGCGGAGTCGACCACCGTGTATTCCCTGGCGTCCGACAGCGACATCCAAGGCAAAGACGCCGGCACCATATTCCAAGGCACCACCTGGCTGCAGCAATCCGGCAGCCCGACGCTGACCATCGTCGCCAACGGCGGCGTAGCAAAGTCTATTAATGTCACCGGACGGAGAAATGACTATGACGCCATTGACCTGAAAAATCTGGCCACCCTTCCCGACGGATTTGAATACACCGTCAAGGTGACCGGACGCACAGGCCAAGGTGCAAAGATGAAGATGTCTCAGCCTGGAAGCCCATATGGCACTCATGTATCCCAGGACGTGGGTGTCGACATGACTTTCTCGCTGGAGAAGACCTTCTCCTATGCTGCGTTGCAGACTGACAAGTCCATCCGTATCCAGTCAGAAGGCACGATGATGAATGACTTTACCATCGATAACATCGTCATCACCCAGACTCCGGTCTCGGGCGGCGGCACTCCCCCACCCAGCGACGGCAAGACCATTAGCGACATCGCCATCACCTTCAATGACGCCGACAAGGCCCAATGGAGCGGATCCTTCAGTGTGTCCAACACAACCAATGCCTCTGTTGAGTGGGTTTCGGACTTCGGCAACGGCGATACTTACTCCCTCAAGGGCACCCACCTGCTCACTTCGGCCGATTACACCGGCGGCAACAACGCCATCCGGCTGACCTTTGCCGAGCCGCTGGCCAAAAACGCCATCTACAACATTTCGTACAGTGTATATGTCCCGGCCGCAGGCAACGAGGGCAAAGACACACTGGTCGGCCCGGGCATTGTCCTTAGCGGCGACTATGCGGGCTCGGCCGGCGTGACCAAATTCCCGACCGATCCCGGAACTATTGCCACCGGGACCTGGAAAGAGGTCAATGTCACCACACCTGCAGGCGGTTTGAATGAGACGCTTAAGAACATCGACTTCCGTTTTGTCGTAAACGAAGCATTGAAGCACCCCGACGTGTGGTACATAGATAATATCAGTATCAAGCAGCAATTGATTTCTGTTGAAACCGTTCAACCGGATTACAAAGATTATCCGGCCTTGAAGGACGTTTACAAAGATTACTTCATGATCGGCACCACCTCGGGCAACTCCCGGATGACCGGAGACAAGCTCGATATCATCAAATACCACTTCAACGCCTTCACGCCCGAGAACGAGATGAAGCCCTCGAGTGTGCAGAACGTCAAGGGCACATTTACATACAGCGCCTTGGACGATCAGTTTGGCAAGCTCAAGGATACCGGCATAAATCTGATTGGCCACACCCTGGCCTGGCATTCACAGACGCCTACCTGGATGTGGGGCTCACCGAATCCATTGACTGCTGATGAGGCCAAAGCCAACATGGACGCGCACATTGCGAGTGTCCTGGGCCGCTACGGCTCCGGTCTCTACAGCATTGACGTCGTCAATGAGGCCTTTGCCGACGGCAAGAACAATGCCGACTGGCGATTGAACCTGCGAAACAGCGAGGGCTGGTATCTGGCCCTGGGCCCGGAGTGGGTAGAGTATGCCTTCGTGAAGGCGGCCCAGATCGTTGACGCCAATGGCTGGAACTGCAAGCTTTACTACAACGATTACAACCTTGACAACGCCGACAAGGCAAAAGCCGTGTATAACATGGTCAAGGACATCAACGAACGTTATGCCGGAAAACGCCCGAACGGCAAGCCCCTGATCGAGGGCATCGGCATGCAGGGGCACTACAACCAGAACACCGTCGCAGCCAACGTCGAGAATTCCATCAACCTTTTCTCGACTCTGCCCGGCGTCGCTATCAGCGTCACCGAGCTTGACATTACATACTCAAACTCGGGAAGTCTTACCGAGGAACAGGCCAAGAGCCAGGCGGTCAAGTATGCGCAGCTCTTTGACATTTATAAGAAGAACGCTGCCGGCCCGGCGAACGGAGGAAAGGGCCGTATAGAGCGCGTAACCTTCTGGGGCACCAATGACGCCGACAGTTGGCGTGCCGCCAGCTTCCCGCTGCTCTTTGACAGGAACCTGCGCGCCAAGGAAGCCTTCAAGGCTGTCCTGGACCCTGCAAAGTATCTGAGTGAAAACAAACCTCCGCAGGAGATTCCGAAAGCCAAGTCGGTTAACGGCACACCCACACTCGGCACGAACGACGCCGCCTGGAAGAAGGCCGCGGTCATCAACGTAGATAAAAAGCCGACCGGTCAGGCAGTCCAAGCCGGTGCTACGGCTGTCGTGAAGACTTTGTGGGACGCCAGCTTCTTATACGTCCGCGCGGAAGTCACTGACTCAAAGCTCGATAAAACGAGCGTCAACCCCTGGGAGCAGGATTCGGTCGAAGTCTTCTTCAGCGAGACAGCCCACCGCAAGGCGTCTTACGCCGACGGAGACGGCCAGTATCGTGTAAACTTTGAGGGCGGCTCGTCCTTCAAATCCGACACGATGGCTAACGGATTCAGCTCATGGGCTGCTGTCACCGACACCGGTTATGTCGTCGAGATGAAAATCCCGTTCCGCGTTATTCAGCCAAAGGGCGGTACGGCCGTCAGCTTTGACGTACAGCTCAACGACGTCAGCGACGGCGCTTCAACCCGTCTGCTCACGGTTTGGAGCGACCTGACAGCCAACGGCTATAACACAACCGAGCTCTGGGGCACGCTGACCCTGGCCCAGCCCACTGATGGCGTCCATGTCTACGCCTTCAGTAACGGCGACAGCTACTCTGGCGCGAACATAATCCTTGGCAATAACGCCAGCGTATGGCCCTGGTCTATGGCCGGAGCGGATGGCAAGGTAGCCTTCACCCCGGAGAAAGACGCGACATATCGTATCTCCTTCAACTATACCTCAATGGGTACAAATGCCATACGTGTACGCTGGATCAGGGATGAATCAAACGGCGGCTATACCACCCAGGACGGCTCGGTCGTCGGCGCTTCCCCCTCTCTCGATCCCAGCCAGGTAGCTACCAGTATTCCTGTCTATTTCAACAAAGGCATGGCGACTGGCAACAGCTATACCTTGGTCACTGAAGTCAAGCTGGACGGCTCCCAGCCCGCCGAGGGACTGATCGGCAATATCGCCATCCGCGGCGGAGCCGGAGGGAACAACTTCTTTATCAACTGGATCAAAGTGGAGAAGATCGGTACCGGCGGCGCGACCGATAAGCTTCTGGTCAATTGGCCGGAGGGGATCGATGAGTCGGTACCTGAAGAACCAGGTATTCCCCCTGCGGGCAAGACATATGAAGCGTACCCGGCTCTGAAGGACGTCTACAAGGATTACTTCACCATGGGTATCTTCGGCGCGGGCGAAAACAACGCATTGATCCACAATTTCGCCGCATATGCGCCCGGCAATGAAATGAAGCCCGAAAGTACGCAAAATGTCAAAGGCACCTTTACATACAGCAGCACCGACAATGCTTTCAATAACCTTTTAAGCAGGAACCCGAACATGCTTTTCTACGGGCACACACTTGCGTGGCATTCGCAAACGCCAACGTGGATGTGGGATGCACCTCCGGCCAGATATGGACAGCCGGGTACGTTTGACAGAGCCACCGCACTGGCCAATCTGAACAATCATATAGAGAATGTGCTCGGCTACTTCGGCGGACGTCTTAAAGGCATAGACGTGGTCAACGAAGCCATCGGCACCGCAAACCCGAGCGACTGGAAGGCCTCGCTGGCCAAAGGTGAAGGCTGGTACATGGCGCTTGGCTGGGAGTGGGTTGAACTCGCCTTCCTGAAAGCAGCTGAAGTTGTGGACAGTCATCCTGATTGGGATTGCAAGCTGATCTATAACGACTTCGGTCTCGACTCACCCAACAAAGCCCAGGCCGTCTACAAGATGGTTAAGGACATCAACGAGCGTTATGCCGTCACACATCCTCGCCCGAATGGTAAACCCCTGATTGAAGTCATCGGTATGCAGGAGCATGATAACCTCACCACGAAAGCCTCGGACGTCGAGAACTCCATCAAGCTCTTCGCGACGCTTCCCGGCGTCAAAATCAACATTACCGAGATGGATATCGGCTGCCCGCCCGTTGGAGCTCTCACCCCTGAGAATGAGAACAACCAGGCCATGAAGTACGCCGAGTTGTTCCAGATTTTCAGAAATTACGCCACAGGACCGGCCAACAAGACGAACAACCCGAAGGTCATCGATCGCGTGAGCATCTGCGGCGTGAGAGACGCAACCTCCGGCTGGCGCGCGGGCGAATTTGCGCTGCTATTCAATTCGAACGGCTTGGCCAAACAGGCGTTGGTGGCAGTTCTGGATCCCAGCGCGTATCTTGCGACACATAATTACATTGAGCCGGAGCCAGAGCCAGAGATAACGCCTGTTGACGGCGTCCATGTCTATGATGCAGGCAAGGGAGACGCCTGGTCCGGCGCAAATATCATTCTGGGCAATAATGCCAATGCATGGCCCTGGTCGACGGCGGGCGCCGACGGCAAAGTGGCCTTCACCCCGGAAAAGGACGCGACATACCGTCTCACCTTCAACTATACCTCAAAAGGTACGTCAGCAATTCGTGTACGTTGGGTCAAAGATGATTCAAACAGCGGCTACACCACTGCCGATGGAGCGGTTGTCAACAAATACCTGTATTCAGCCGACAAAGTGGCTATCACAATACCAGCGTACTTCAACAGCGGCATGGCGGCTAACAACAGCTACACCCTGACCGATGAAATCAAATTGGACGGTTCACAGCCCGCCGAAGGCCTGATTGGCAACATCGCCATCCGTGGCGGAGCCGGCGGCAACGCCTTCACAATCAACTCGCTGAAGATAGAAAAACTCGGAGCCGACGGCAATGTAACACTGACCGAATGGCCGGCACCGGCGCCCACCGGTTATACCGCAACGGCAAATGGTGCGGCAAATACCACTAACTCCAATTCCATCGCGCTGGTCTTTGAAAAACCGGTACCTGGATTGGCAGCGGCTGATATCGACCTGACAGCAGGCACCGCCGGTGCGACAAAAGGCACTTTGACCGCAGTACCCGGGTCAAACAACACTAAATATGACCTTGCTATCAGCGGGGTTACCATCGAAGGCAACGTCAATCTCAGGATTACCAAGAGCGGCGTGGACGACAAGGTAAAAGCCGTTGACGTCCATCAAGGTCCGATCACCGCTTATACCGCGACGGCGAATGGTACGGCAAATACAGCGGACTCCTCTACCATTGCGCTGGTCTTTGAAAAATCGGTACCGGGATTGACAGCGGCCGATATAGCCATCACAGCGGGCACTGCCAGTGCGACAAAGTCAGCTTACAACCCTTTGACCGCGGTGGCCGGGTCGAACAACACCCAATATAACCTTGCGATCACTGGAGTTACCGTTGAAGGCAACATCAATCTCAATATTACCAAGGCCGGCGTAGACAACGCAGCAAAGATCGTTTATGTCCACAGAGGACTTAATGTGACAAACATCGGCGGCACAGCGTTCGTGCGTGAAAGCACCGGCATAAGGCTGAGCTTGAACATAGCTGTACCTGATCTGTCGGCGGATGACATCATTCTGAGCCCCGGCACACCCACAGTGTCAATGTATGCGGCCGCCATGGCGCAGAAGGGCGCCTTGACAAAGGTGAGCGACACTGTATACGAGCTGGCTCTTACCGGCATTACCCAAACCGGTATGCTCGGTGTCAAGGTCAATAAAGCCGGGGTCGATCCCAATCAGAAGAGTGTGCTTGTCAACGCAAAGGTTAATAAGACAGCTCTGCAGCCTACACCGCCCCGTAATTATTTCCCGCAGAACATCACCAATCTGCCCAAGTCAGCAGGCCTGCCCGACCTGTTCCAGTTCCTGGATCCCACTGCAGGCACGAACGGCCGTGTGGAAACCAAGGCTGACTGGCAGGAGCGCAGGGATGAGCTAAAGGACTTGATTCAGTACTACTACTACGGCAGAAAGTATCCGACGCCCAAGAGCGCCATCATGGTAAACACCCAGACTAATCAAGTCAATGTCACCATAACGGACAACGGCAGCACCGTGACTGCGAGCCTTGGCAACGTCATCGTTCCCTCGGGTACAGCGCCTGAAGGCGGCTGGCCGGTCATCATTGCCTTTGGTTTCGGCCAGACGGCAATGGCGACCCAAAACGGCTACGCAGTTATCAGCGTCTCCAACTGGGGCGGAAGCAGAACCGGAAACTACTATAAACTGTATCCGTTTAACCCATATGAGTATGATTTCAACACCGGTTCAATAATGACAGCGGCGTGGAGCGTCTCCCGCATCATTGACGCGATGGAGATCAGCGCCGAAGCTAACGGCGGCATGAATCAGTGGAATATCAATCCGTACAAGTCCATCACAACAGGCGTATCCATCAACGGTAAATACGCTCTGATGGCGGCGGCCATGGATGATCGTGTAGGAGCGGCGGCTCCCGTCGATTGCGGACAGTCCGGCGCATCCAGCTTCCGTTATATTGCCGAAGGAAAACTGTTCTTCTACAACTCACCGATAGACCGCGTCTTCCGCAGGAACCAGAAGGGTCTCAACAGCATCCAGTACTCCGGCGAATCGTTCTGGATGGGCCTTGGAACAGCGGCCGGATTCCATCTCCAGACTGATATGGATTATCTGCCCTTCGACGCGCATGCCGTCGAGGCGCTGATGGCGCCGAGACCGCTCATCGCGTTTACCGCGGACAACAACTTCGACTGGACTACCCCGCCGTCCTCCATAATGGCAATGAGCGCCGCAAAGGAAGTCTACGATTTCCTGGGCAGCGACAACATTGCCGTACGTACGCGCGACGGCGCCCACGCTATCCAGGACAGAGACGTGCCGTTCATGATTGCCATCATGGACAAAGAATTCAGCGGCAAACCGCTGGAAGTCAGGAATCTCTACCCGAACAGCAATCCGCCCAGCTATGGAACTGGAACCTACAATAAGATATCCGATATGACGATCTACCCCTACGACATCGACAGCTCCTACATCCGTTGGTCCCGCCCGGGCAAGTACACGCTGTGGACCGAAAACGAGATTATCACCGAAGGTATCCCCGCGACAATCAAGGTTCACTCTGACGCCCAGCAGGTCAAACTTACGATTCTGGACGCGGATAACAAGCCGACGGATTTCACGTGGACGGCCAATGTTGTCAGCGGCACAGCGGTGTTTAACCTTAAGGCGGAGCAAGTCAAGATCGGACGTTACGAAATTACGACCGTCGGTTCTGCCAAGGACAGCAAGACTGTGTACTTCCAGGGCGTCGACATAGCTACGGCGCTGCGCCACGGCACCGCTCAAAACGACAACGGTAAGTCCGTAATGTATGGCTTTACCAGCAAGATCAACAAGGATATGGTAGAAGTCTACGCAGACGGCAACAAGCTGACAAAGTCCCTCCAGGAGGACGCCGAACAGGCCTGGATCCTTAATTACGGCGTAACGACCAATCCCAATGAGAACAACCGCATACTGAATAACGCTTTCAATGTAGCCACTCTGAAAAAGCTGCAGATGGAGGCTATGCCCGGCTACACGTTTGAGATTTCGATCGACAAGTCCAAGCTGCCGAGCAACCAGGAAACTGTCATCTGGAACGCATCGGCAGCGGTACAGAAGATCGGTCCCCAGCCGAGCTGGCCGCCATACCCCAACAGCCTTACGGACGACGGAACCCGTCCCCTGCGCCCGGCGACAACAACCAACTTCAGCGCAGATATCGATTTCAGTTTGAATGACCTGGTGGATCTGGTTCCCGGCAGTAAGCTGAATATTACATTCAGCGAGGCTATGAACAGTGGCGATTTCGGCGTAGGCTTTGATTTCTCCGACGACTTCAGTCTCGCGTGGGCAGAGGACAACAAATCGGTCGAAGTGACATTCAACGATATCACCAAAGGCAAAGGCGAAGTTTGCAACATATACATCATGCGCCTGAGAGACGCCGCCGGCAACATGATCGCGGCTCCTATCCACCATTCGTTCATCCGCATGCCTATCCCCGTCAGCACCCCGACAGCGTCTGTCAGGAAGCTTATCGGCGACAAGAACGAACTCACGATCACCGTGACCGACGTCTACACCGTTAGTGTGAAGAAGACATATACCGTGACCTTCACCATCAACAACAACGCCGCCGGCACCTATAAGGTCGGCCCGTACAAGGTCTACGTCGACACCAAGGGCAACACCCAGGTCCGCGAGTGCTACATCGTAAAGTAACAGGTTTCGTTGCCCAAAAGGACTCATAGTATTACAAAAGCCCCGCACCTGTTCCGTATGGAGCAGGTGCGGGGCTTTGTTCAGCTTGAAGAATGCTCGCGATTCACAGCTGAAACCAGTCAGATCCTGCCAGACCGACCCTCCCTGCAAACTGGCTTAATATTACTCTTTACATATCCGGCCCGCCGGTATTATAATTAAATTATCGAACACATGTTCGATAATTTAATCAAACCTGCATATAATATATAAAAAGGTTCGTGTTGACAAGGGTGATCGGATGAGCAGAGTGATTTTGCATAGTGATCTCAATAACTTCTACGCCAGCGTGGAATGCCTGTACAATCCGGAAATACGCGACCAGCCCGTTGCTGTTTGCGGCTCGCAGTCGACGCGTCACGGCATTGTGCTTGCCAAGAACGGGCTCGCAAAAAAATTCGGAGTCGCGGCCGGGGACGCCGTCTGGGAGGCCAGGTCGAAGTGCCCGGGGCTCGTGGTCGTAAGGCCCAATTACATGCAATACCTCAAGTTTTCCGTAATGGTTCGCAAAATCTACGAAAACTATACGAACCTGATCGAGGCCTTCGGTATCGACGAGAACTGGCTCGACGTAACGGAAAGCACCCGCTTGTATGGCTCCGGCGAGCAGATAGCAAACGAGCTCCGCGAACGTATCCGGTTCGAACTGGGCGTCACCGCTTCCGTAGGCGTCAGCTTCAACAAGGTCTTCGCAAAGCTTGGTTCGGATATGAAAAAGCCGGATGCGACTACGGTGATCAGTGAAGAAAACTACCGGGAAAAGGTGTGGGGGCTGCCTGCCGGTGATATGATCTACGTAGGCCCGTCCACTCGCAGGAAGCTTGCGGACATAGGTATCTCAACGATTGGCGAACTGGCCGGCGCACCCCCGAGGTTCCTGGAACGGCATTTCGGGCAGTGGGGCCGGACGCTCTGGATATTTGCCAACGGTTACGACGATTCCCCGGTGACCCGGCTCGATTTCCAGCCGAATATCAAGGGCGTGGGCAATTCGCTCACCACCCCGCACGACCTCTGCAACAACAATGACGTAAAAATACTCACGTACGTATTGGCGGACAGCGTTGCAGAAAGGCTCCGGAGGCATCATCTCAAAGGCAGGACCGTGCAGATATACATCCGCTCGGCGGATCTCTCATTCATAGAGCGTCAGGGGCAGCTTTCGCACCATACTTCCGTATCGTCCGAGATAGCGGAAAAGGCGCTGGAGATATTTGCACAGCATTGGGACTGGTCCAAAACGATCCGGACGCTCGGCGTCAGGGTGACAAATGTGGTAACGGCCGACATGTGCGGACAGGTATCCTTTTTTGATGATGAAAAGCGGCTGCGCCGGGAGCAGCTCGAGAGCAGCATCGATAACATACGCACCCGTTTCGGGCATTATTCGGTACAGCGTGCGGTACTGCTGAAAAGCAACGGGCTCAACGCAAATCCGGTGGAGGAAAATGTTATACATCCCGTGTCCTTTTTCCGGTAGTATGCCGTACCGGCAGCAGACCGTACCGCAAGCCTACCGTACTGCAAGTGCGCCGTACCACAAGCATGCCGTACATGCGGCTTTCCGGTCAGGAACGGGCTGTTTATGCTCGTCCTGCGAAGATGGTTTGTTTCGGAGGAAATATATATGGCTAAAGTTTTTGTAGAAGTAATTGCAAAGTTTACAAAGGATGGCAGCAAGGTCCCTCTTATTGTCAAGTGGGAAGACGGCAGAAGTTTCGATATAGACAGGGTGACCGACATCAGGCGCGCAGCCTCCCTGAAAGCGGGCGGCCAGGGTATGCGCTACAGGTGCAGGATAAACGGAAAGGAAACCTATCTCTGGCTCGAGGATGACAAATGGTTCGTCGACAGCAAGGCGTGATGCGTAAGTATTTCACCATACTGCATCGTGACATCCGGACGTCATGATGTTCTTTCCAGACTCATTTCGTATGAATCCAGCTCCACTTCAGACGCCTGCAGCGGTTTGCTGAAATAGTAACCCTGTGCGGTGTCGCACCCTTCCTTGAGCAGGAACTCCAGCTGTGTCGCATTTTCCACTCCTTCGGCGGTAACATTCATATCGAGGTTATGGGCCAGCGAAATCAGGGCCCTTGCTATCTTGGTCTGGTTTGAACTGCTGCTGAAGCCGTGGATGAAGGTCTTGTCGATCTTAAGATTGGTGATGGGCAGGACCTTCAGATAATTGAGCGAGGAATATCCTTTTCCGAAATCGTCGAGGGAAATACCTATGCCCAAGTCCTTCAGCTGCCCGAGTATGTCGATGGTATGCTCGAGGTCATGCATCGCCAGGCCCTCGGTGATCTCAAGTTCGAGCCACTCGGCCTTGATATGGGTCTCCTCTATTATTTTCCTGACCGAGCTTACAAGATCAGCCTGCTGAAATTGCCTTGCAGACAGGTTCACTGAGACCTTCAGATTCTCATACCCTTCCTCGTGCCATTTGAAGAGCTGCCTGCATGCAGTTCTCAGGACCCACTCGCCTATTTTGCCGATCAGTCCGATTTCCTCGGCAATATGTATGAATGAATCAGGCATGACCCAGCCGATGGCCGGATTGGCCCATCTTATAAGAGCTTCTACGCAGGTCACCCTGCCTGTCGCCAGCTCTATCATGGGCTGATAGTATATCACGAATTCATCTTTCTCCGCAGCACGTCTCAGGTTGTTCTCTATTTCCATGCGTTCCATTATGCGCATATTGAGTTCCTGGGTATATATCTGGAAATTGTTCTTTCCCGATTCCTTTGCGCGGTACATTGCTGTATCCGCATTCTTCATCAGCTCCTGCAGGTCCGAACCGTCGTCTGGATATACGGATATGCCTATGCTAGCCGTGACATAAAACTCCCGTTCATCCAGTATCCATGGGTTTTTGAATATGTCGAGCATCCTTGCGGCCAGATGGGAAACCTCCTCCATGTTCTTGATATTCGCCTGCAGCATTATGAACTCGTCTCCGCCAAGACGTCCCAGCGTATCGCTCCTTCTGAGCGTGCACTTCAGTTGTTCGCCGACCATCTGGAGCAGTTGATCTCCAAATGAATGCCCTATCGTATCGTTAATTGTTTTGAAATTATCGAGATCCAGGAAGAATACAGCCACTCTTCTTTGCTTCCTTTGAGCCGCTGCAGCCGCTACGATGAAACGGTCCATCAGCAGCGTCCTGTTCGGAAGTCCTGTCATTGAATCATAAAACGCCAGTTGGTGTATTTTTTCATCGGTAAGGCGCTGTTCGGTGATGTCCGTTATGGAACCTGCGACCCTGACGGGGATGCCGCTTTCGTCCCATATTGCCATTCCCCTGGTCCGGACCCACTTTATTCCGTTTTCCGGCGTGTTTATCCTGTACTCGATCTGATAGTGCTTTTTCTGCGGCTCGGTCACATATTTGTTTAAACTTCTGATAAACCTGTCCTGGTCTTCTTTTGCGATGACACCGAACCACTTCTCAATAGTCATGTACTCCTGGCTGTCATCCAGGCCCATGATCTTTCTGCTTTGCTTTGACATGAACAATCTGCCGTCTCTGCCGTCCCAGTCCCATATACCGTCATTGACTCCCTCGACTGCCAGTCTGTAGCGCTCTTCACTGCGCCGCAGTTCATTTTCATGCATATTCAGGTCGTCATACTGAATTTTAAGTTCGATCTCCTTATGTACAAGTTCCTCATGCACCGCTTCCAGTTCCTGATAGCTCTCAGTCAGCTTAAGCTCCGTATTCTTCCTGTCCGTTATGTCGACGCCCATCGCCATGACGTTTACAGGCTTATTCTCAGCATCCGTTATAACGTCTATGTTCCAAAGTACATTGATCTTGCCGCCGTCGGCGGAAATAATGAATTTTTCCATATTCTGCAGGCTGTTCCCCCTGGCAAGGCATTCGTATATCCTTTTGCCAAGGTCTGTATCTTCGGAGAATGCCGGTATCTCATATATCTTTTTGTCTTTGACGTCTTTCCTGCTATATCCCGTGATCTCCTGCGCAAATTTATTGAATATTATTATCGCTCCTGTTGCATCGCAACCGATAAAGATGGTTCTGGCATTCTCTATTATCCCTCTGGCCAGGACCTGCTCCTTTACGTATTCGCTTTTGGTTTTCCTGAAATATAAGTGAAGTCTGATTAAAAACAGGATCAATAAAAGTGCGAGTGCTGTTACCGATACTGACAGAACCGTTTTGGTTCGTAAATCTTTATAATAGTACGGGGAGTGAGTGTTAAAATATTTCACGTAAAGCTCTTCATATGCACCGGATTTTTTCAGCTGGGACATCCTCGTATTTATCCTGTCGACCAGCTCCGGTCTTGCCCTGCTCACTCCATAGGCCATGTCGGTGGGATAAAGGTCGGAAAGCAGGACGGAAAAACCGGACTCCATATTTTGGGGGACCAGCAAATGATCTACTGCTTCCTGATTCTCGAAAAGCAGGTCGATCTCTCCGTTTTCAAGCGCAGTTAACGCGCTTTCTATCGAATTGTATTTTTTATAAGGGGCTATTCCGAGTTCTTTTTTAAGCACGTATTCGGGAAACATACCGTTCCCGGTCCCGATCCTATAGCGTGGGAGGTCTGAAATTTTCAGAGCAGCCGTACCCGAAACTGCGGCAGGTTTCTTCGCATAAACCGAAATATGACACTGCAGGACCGTATCGCTGAAGTATATATCGTTTTTCTTGCCCTCGTCGATCGGCATTAT
>Ga0207800_1000110_pt1 | contig 30075 bp, 27 predicted proteins | sample LuqExpMetageno11_FD_187769 | JGI IMG/M metagenome (GOLD analysis project Ga0207800, IMG submission 187769) | Tropical forest soil microbial communities from Luquillo Experimental Forest, Puerto Rico - Sample 11 (SPAdes) | ecosystem: Environmental > Terrestrial > Soil > Tropical forest ... | reverse complement strand
TTTGACCCGTGGTAAAACTGTCCTGCATGTTTCCCATCGTCCGGAAACGCTGACCGGCTGTAAATGTGTTTTGCGGCTGGAAGGAGGGAATCTGTATGCTCCGTGAGTTGAGGACACTGCTCACATTTACCGGCAACGGTGTAAAATTCCTGTTTCTGCTCTTATTGCGTTGCCCATTTGACGCGGCGATGACAGTTGTCAATGCGACATTCCTGCAACATGCTTTCAACGCTGTGACCCAAAATGACAGCGCACAACTAACCTCGTTGTGTTTGATTTTCGGTCTTGCGAGTCTGTGCTTGTTTTTATATAATGGGACTGTGTGGAGCATATATGCTCCTTTTGTGACGAGAATGGAGAGCAGACTACGTGCCAAGTTGTTTATAAAAATATCGGAGTTTTCCTATGAACGAATTGAAGCTATCCCGCAAGGAGAATGGGTAACACGCCTGAATACAGACGTGCAAATGCCGTTCTCCCGCCCCATACATCTACCTCATGCCATTTGCGCTATTGTCAATATAAGTGTGTCGGCAGTGATATTGTGGCTTATCAATCCAGAGGTGTTCTGCTGGGTATTATTGTTTGTCATTCCGCATATCGTGGTCAGTCAGCTATTAATAGCGCGGGCCATGCCGGAACTTAATAAAAAATCACTTGAAGCCACAGCTAAAAATACCAGTGAGCTGACTGCGCTCATTACCTGCGCCGACACCGCCGCGCTCTATGACGCACAGGATTATTTAATCAAACGCTTTGAAGAAAGCAGCCTGAACCTGCGCCGGGCAAATATGAAAATACGAAACAGAAATACGCTCGGTGCCGCCATAATACCGCTATTTGGAATGGGTGGATATCTGATTTTGATGATTGTTAGCAGTACATGGATTGCAAACGGAAACTTAACCTTTGGCGACTTGACTGCGGCATTCCAGTATCGCAGCGGTGTGTTGTCAGGTTCGATGATGTTCATCAGCAGTATGATTTCTATTGGAGCAAGCATGGCCGGTATTAAACGGCTAAATGTAACAATGAGCGAGAAAACGGAGGAATTCAATGGTTGACACGTTAATGAAGATTGGAGAGGTTGCGGGTTTTTTTGGCGTATCCGTCAAGGCCATTCGCGTTTATGAAAAGAAAGGTATCATCAAACCTGCAAAAATTGACAACTTTACCGGGTATCGGTATTACACCGCCGATCAGGTTCAACAGCTTAACGCTCTGCTTGAATTAAAGCAGCTTGGCTTTTCACTTGCGGAAATTAAGAAGCTGCTGGACGGGGGTATGTCAAACGATAAATTTATGGAGGCGCTTGTCCATAAAAAGATGGCGTGGCAGAATACGATTGCCGCAGCCGAGAATAAAATTCATTCCATTGATAAAATCACCGGGCGCATGTCAACCTCCGAGCCTGCAACCAAAATGCACGAGCTGACCGAGGAGGAACGTGCTTGGCTGCTCGTCAAAATGGTATGTGTTGAGGATTTGCATGGGCAAAGTGTGCTCAGTGAAGCAATATGGTTGTAGTATTATGATCTGGAAGACCTGATTGGACGGATGAAGCGACAGGCATACAAACCCCAACCGGTAAGAAGAACATATATACCGAAACCTTTCGACCATCCACCATATTATCATGAATGGATGTCTGCCTTTATGATATGCTTGCAGATTATTTTACAATAATATACAATATAGTTCATAAAGCACAAAGGATTAAGGAGACAGTCTATTGAAAATGGGTATTACAAAAAATAATTCTGAAGATTTCGGCGAGAACCTTTTGATTGCAGAGAAATCAATAAAGGAGAATACCTTTTTTCAAAAAGTCAGCAGTATGATAGAATCTATGCAGCCTCTAATCAGCCAAAACATATTGATTCTTGCTAATCATGTTGATGTCATAATCAAGAGCCGGGAAAGAGATGACAACTGTATCCAGCGACTGCTCGACTCTGTGCTTGATTATGCTGGAATGTGTGATGATGGGCTTATTCTGTTCAAACGGTTATGCCGCTATTACTATAGTATCAACCCGCAGGCAACGGCTGAATATATCAGCATTTATCATGATTTATATGACTCCGAGAAAGAAGGTGACCATCATCGCTAAGAAAGAAAGTTTTAATGTGCAGGGAACGGAGATTTCTGTTCTCATGCATCGGCAGGATGATTACATATCTCTGACTGATATGGCGAAATATAAAAATGCTGAAGCTACGGGGCTTGTGATCTCCCATTGGTTGAGCACACGTTACACAGTCGAGTTCATGGGAGTCTGGGAGAAAATCAATAATCCTGATTTTAATGTTACTGAATTCAGTAACATTAAAAATGAAAGCGGTAGCAATGGATATGTCCTGACCTCAAAGCAGTGGATTGAGAAAACAAATGCTATTGGCATCATAGCCAAGCCAGGCCGTTACGGCGGTACATATGCTCATAGGGACATTGCCTTTGAGTTTGCCACATGGTTAAGTCCGGAATTCAAATTCTTCTTGATTACCGAGTTCCAGCGCTTAAAATCGGATGAACAACAGAAGCTGTCGCTGGAATGGAGCCTTCAACGTACCTTGTCAAAAATAAATTATCGGATTCATACTGATGCTATCAAAGAGCAAATTGTACCCAAAGAGGTAACGAAGGCACAGGCGGCGGCTGTTTACGCTTCGGAGGCGGACATGTTGAATGTTGCGTTGTTTGGAATGACAGCAGTGGAGTGGCGCGCGAAAAATCCTGACAAGGCAGGCAACATCCGCGATTATGCCGAACTTGAGCAATTAGTTGTATTGTCCAATATGGAGAGTATCAACGCCCTGCTGATCCGGCAAGGACTGCCACAAAGCGAGCGCTTGATTCAGCTCAACCATACAGCCATAACTCAGATGAAATCGCTGGTCGGCGGTTCGCTTAAAAAACGGTTAAAGTAATCATTCACTGAGGTGACAACACCTTTAGGTTCCAGTGGGCGACCGTGCAGGTTCAAGTCCTGTCATCCGCACCAATGGATGTTTATAAGGACAAAAACAGACTGACTCTCTCGTCAGTCTGTTTTTGTTTTGAAAAGCAATATGGTATAATCACTAAAATGGAGACGATGAATGACAAAAGATATTAAAAGCACAGATGAAACAAGAACATTTTACAAGATGGCGTTCGGACTCGTGATGCCAATGGCAATTCAAAATTTGATCAATGTCGGGATTTCCTCTATTGATGTCCTGATGCTGGGTAAAGTCAACGAAACGGCCCTATCTGCGGCATCACTTGCCAGTCAGGTTCAATTCCTCATGATATTAATTTTTTTCGGAATGACTTCAGGGGCAGCAGTACTAACTGCTCAATACTGGGGAAAGAAGGACACGGAAAGCATCGTTAAGATCATGGGAATATGTATGCGATTTTCGTTATTGGTGGCTGCATTTTTTACACTTTTGGTATTTCTGTTTCCTGGCTTTATTATGGGTATATTTACAGATGAAAAGCCGGTTATCGCTGAAGGAGTGAAATATCTTAGAATCGTTTCGCTTTCATATATGTTTATAGCTATCACCATCATCTATTTGAATATCATGAGAAGTGTCGAACGGGTAATTATATCAACGGTTGTTTACCTGGTTTCTTTTATAGCCAACGTGGTCGTTGCCTCCCTTCTGATATTTGGCTTGTTCGGTTTACCTAAAATGGGCATAGAGGGTGCCGCACTGGCTACCCTTGCATCAAGAGGTATTGAGTTGGTTATAGTTGTTATTTATGCGGTAAAGTACAATCATGTTTTGCATTTTAAGCCATCTTCACTGTTAGTAAGGGACAGGTATCTTTTCAGGGATTTTATGTATTATTCATCGCCGGTTATATTTAATGAGCTGATGTGGGGCGGCGGCGTAGCAATGAATGCGGTGGTCATAGGGCATCTTGGAAGCTTTGCCGTATCAGCGAATTCAGTTGCGCAGATCGCGAGACAGCTTGCCACGGTCATTGCCTTCGGCCTTGCCAATGCCACAGCGATAAGCGTTGGCAAGCTGATTGGCGAGGACAATATAAATATGGCTGACAGTTATGCCAGACGTTTTTTAAAGCTGAGCATTCTGGCGGGTATGCTCGGCGCTGTCCTGATCCTTGCCGCAAGGCCTATTGTCATGTCGGGATTAAGCCTATCAAGCCAGACCAGGGATTACCTGTCGGTAATGATGTATGTAATGTCGTATTTTTCTTTTGCCCAGGCCATCAATACCACACTGATCGTCGGAGTATTCAGAGCCGGCGGCGACACGAGATTCGGACTGTATCTCGATCTTACCACGATGTGGGGCGGATCCATCCTTTTTGGCGCATTAGCGGCATTTGTGTTCAAATGGAGTGTACCCATTGTCTATATCATACTAATGAGCGATGAAATTATTAAAATACCCATTGCATTTATGAGGTATAAAAGCCGTAAATGGCTTAATAATGTGACCAGATAGGTTTATATGACAGGCACTATGTCTCTTTCTGTGCAGAAAAGTGTGATATAGTATCGACGAGAGGATTTTTTGTGGGAGGCAACGTATGAGAATTGCGATATTAGGATACTCCGGAAGCGGGAAGTCAACTCTTGCAAAATATCTCTCAACATATTATAGCATTCCGGTTCTCTACCTTGATACCATACAATTTGAGGCAAACTGGAAAGAGCGTAATCGCCAGGAGGCTATTTCAATGGTTGCCGAATTTATGAGTAAAGAGGATTGGATAATTGATGGCAACTACACCTCTTTTTTGCAAGACGAGCGGTTGGATTTAGCAGATTACATTATTTATATGGCATTCTCTAGATTTAACTGCTTATTGCGTGCGTATAAAAGGTATTTTCGCTACAAGAACACATCAAGGGAAAGTATGGCAAGCGGATGCATTGAAAAAATAGATATCCCATTCGTTTGGTGGATTCTTCATAAAGGCCGAAGCAAAGAGAAAAAACAATACTACAATTCCGTACTTCAAAAATATCACACGAAATCAATCGTATTGAACAATCAAAAGCAACTCAACAAATTTATGATTGATTTATTTGATAGCGATAGTTCAACGACAAAGGAACCAGTCAGGCCATTTTAATAATATTGACTTATTCGATCCCGTATAGTAAAAAGTATATATGCCATGATCCTGCAGCAATGATCATGCCAAAGATAAAATCCAGATTTCTGAAAGGGTGTATTTTGTTGGGGCATCAGCCTTTTAAGGGAAGGCTTCTGGTTTGTGACATGGACGGCACGCTGCTGAACAGCAAAAGTGAACTGAGCGCGGTGAACAAAGCTGCGCTCGATCGTTTTACAGCGGGCGGCGGCCTTTTTACAGTAGCTACGGGCAGGGCGGAGAAGTCTGTCATACTGCATCTGGATATGCTTCCTATCAATGTCCCTGCCATTATATATAACGGCGCCTGCATATATGATTTCAAGGCCGGCAGGCTTTTATGGCAGAGTCCTCTGCCGGCAGGCATGATCGAGCCGGTAAAACAGGTTATCGCGAGGTTCCCCGGGATAGGAGTCCAGGTATATCATGGAGGCAGCGCCTATTTTGTAATCGGAAACAAATATACCCGAGCTCATGCGATAAGGGAGAAATTCAAACCTATCATCATGGAGCCGGAAGATATACCGCAGCCATGGTTCAAGATAATACTGGCCTGGGACCCGCCGAAACTGGAGGATGTGGATCGATTCCTCAAGAGCTTTGACATACCCTTCAGGCAGGTTTATTCGGAGCCGCAGTTTTTGGAGCTTTTAAACGAGGATATATCAAAAGGCAGCGCTCTTAAGGTGCTTGAGAAGATGCTGGAGCCTGAAAGATACTGCGTTGTGGCGATGGGCGACAACATGAACGATATCGAGCTCCTGCGGGAGGCTGATATCGGCATCGCCGTCGATAATGCGACAGAACAGCTGAAGGCCTCGGCGGACCTGTGCTGTACATGTCATGATCTCAATGCCGTATCCGAAGTGATCGGCTGGATCGAAGACGGAAAGATAACGTGTTGAGTTATTGGATAAATCAGGCAATACTATTGAATTGTTTATGCCATTGCGGTAACATTTGTATTGATTGAAGGTGATTTAGCATGGATAGAAAATGGGTCAAATGGACAGCAATAATTACTGTACTGGTGTTTTTTCTGTCATCTTTAGGCGCACTGGGATACTCGCTTTTCTTCGGTAAATAACTGATTTTAAGCTAACTGGATTATCCCTGACGGCATCGGTATATATTCATGGGTGGTTGATAAACCGCAGAAAGGTTGTGGGCTATGGGTTCGATCATAAGCGCCTTCATCTCCCCACACCCGCCGGTATTGGTACCTGAGGTCGGGAAGGGCGATGAGAAAAAGGCTGGAGCGACGCTGGACGCATTGTGCAAGGCTGCAAAGGAGATAAGTAACCTCAAGCCTTCTACAATAATACTTACATCTCCTCATGCGCCGTTGTTTCAGGATTTTATCCATATCAACATCAAACAAACGCTGAGCGGATCATTCAAAAAATTCGGTGCTGCCGGCGTCAAACTGCAGTTCGAAAACAATATCAAGCTGACAGGCGACATAATGACGATAGCCAATGCGGAGGGCATACCCTGCGGCGGCCTGGATGAAGCGCTGATGACAAGATACGGCATTTCCGACGAACTTGACCACGGAGCATTGGTGCCGCTTTATTTCATTTCCAGGGAATATAAAGATTTCAAACTGGTGCATATATCCGTTGCCGGGCTGCCTTTTAAGGATCTTTATAAATTTGGAAACTGCATAGCCCAGGCAGTAGAACAATCTGACGAGACAGTCGTCTTTCTTGCAAGCGGCGACCTGTCGCACAAACTGGCGCCTGACGGACCGTATGGTTTTGACGAAAGCGGTCCCGAATTCGACAGACAGCTTGTCGATTACTTCAAAGTGCCTGATCCGGAAGGCTTGATGCGATTTGACGAGAACTTTCTGGAAGAAGCGGGAGAGTGCGGACTGCGCTCATTTATTATCATGTTCGGTGCACTTGACGGGCGTGAGATCAAGTCCAAGGTCCATTCATATGAAGGTCCCTTCGGAGTCGGTTATTCAGTTGCGGAATTCAGACCCGGTGAGTATAAAGAGGGTGAAAGTCTGCTGGATAGTATGAACAGGGCGGAGCTTGAAAGGCTCAATGAGATCAGGAGCCAGGAAGATCCCTATGTGGCGCTTGCCAGGAAATCGCTGGAGATATATGTCTCGGACGGTACCGTTATCGAAATGCCGGATGTTCTGCCTTCAGAGATGGCAAGCAGAAGGGCCGGGGTCTTCGTATCGATTAAAAAATCCGGCCAACTCAGGGGATGTATAGGCACGATAGTCCCGACGAGAAAGAATATAGCTGAAGAGATAATACACAACGCTGTCAGCTCCGGAACTGAAGATCCAAGATTTGACCCGGTCGTAGAGGAAGAGCTGGACAGTCTTGTATATTCCGTCGATGTTCTTGGGGAAGCCGAACCGATCGAATCGATGGCCGAACTCGATGTAAAACGCTACGGCGTCATCGTCAGGGCGGGAAGGCGCTCCGGTCTGCTTTTGCCTGACCTCGAAGGCGTGGACACACCGCAGAAACAAGTATCGATAGCACTTCAGAAGGCCGGGATCGGTCCGGCGGAAAAATATTCGATGGAAAGGTTTGAAGTGATCCGTCACAGGTAAGACCGGGGGGCGGTCTGATTCCCGGTACGGGCAAGTATCAGGTGTGACAGGATGGATACTCTATGGAACAGAATTTGAAGGATGCGCTGTTTTTTGAAAAGCTTGACGATGGCAGAGTGCGCTGCGACCTGTGCCCGCATGACTGCGTCCTGAAAGAGAATGGGACGGGAATATGCCTGTCAAGGAAAAACGTTGGCGGACGGCTATATACCATGAATTATGCCTGTGTCACATCATTGGCGCTGGATCCAGTTGAGAAGAAGCCGCTGTACCACTTTCACCCGGGCAAACTCATTTTATCGGCCGGCACATACGGCTGCAATTTCAAATGCAGCTACTGCCAGAACTGGACCATAGCCCAGCGCGATGCGCAATATAAGATAATCACGCCTGAACAGCTTGCCTGCCTGGCGTTGGAATATGTGGACAGGGACAATATAGGCGTAGCGTATACCTATAATGAACCGTCGATCTGGTATGAATTTGTATACGACGCGGCGCGGCTCGTCAGGGAAAAAGGCCTCGTCAACGTACTCGTCACAAACGGCTTCATGAACCGCAAACCGCTTGAAGACCTGCTTCCTTATATTGATGCAATGAACATAGACGTGAAGGCTTTTACGGAGGAATTTTACGGGCAGTTCTGCAAGGGCGGCCTCGACGCCGTTAAGAAGACGGTCGAACTGTCGGCTTCGCGCTGCCATGTGGAGATCACCACGCTTGTGATTCCCGGCCTCAACGACTCGCCTGATGAAATAGGAAGGCTGGCACAGTGGCTTTCCACGATAAGTCCGGATATAGTACTCCATCTTTCGCGTTTTTTCCCGAATTACAAGATGAAGGACGTACCGCCGACTCCACTGCCCACTTTGCAAAGGGCAAGGGACAGCGCTCTCCTTTATCTCAGACATGTCTACCTTGGAAACGTATAATTGCAATGTATGGATATGCATTGTATTTTGTTATATATGCACAAAAATAACCTTCATAAAATTTTAATTAAAAGTGAAAAAATCGCTATCAAATGTAAAAAAAAGAAGGTATAATTTTATTGAGCATTTTACTCAAGATACCCAATCTGTGTATATGCAAGGGTGTGAATTTTATTGGATTTTTTCAACAACATCAACCTGCGCGACTTGTTTAATAACTTTGCCGGATATATGGGCTTAAATGATCCTGTCTACATAATCAAGGCTATTATCGATATCAGCATCGTAGCATGGGTCATATACAAGCTCACGATCATCGTCCGTGAAACACGCGCATGGCAGTTGATCAAAGGTATCCTGTTCATTTTGCTTGCAACCGAACTCAGTAAAATGCTTGGACTCAAAACGATAAATTTCATGCTGCAAAATATGCTGTCGGTCTTGGCGATAGGCGCTATAGTTCTTTTTCAGCCCGAACTCAGGAGAGCGCTTGAGAAAATTGGCAGGAGCCGTTTCAAAAACTTTTTCAATTTTGACGAGGGAGCCAATATAAAGGTCCAGACAACAGCTGTCATAGAAGAGATCGTAAAGGCCTGTGTGGAAATGTCTTCAAAATACACCGGCGCCCTGATAGTTATCGAGAGGGATACAAAGATCGGAGATATAATAAATACTGGCACACAACTCGATTCGCACGTATCGAGCGAGCTGCTCATCAACCTGTTCGTGCCTGATACCCCTTTGCATGACGGGGCTGTCGTCGTCAGAGACAACAAGATAAAAGCGGCCGCCTGCTTCCTTCCGCTGACCGACAACCCGAACCTCAGCAAGGAGCTTGGGACCAGGCACAGAGCAGCACTGGGCATTACGGAGGTTTCCGACTCCATCGCCGTTGTCGTATCGGAAGAGTCGGGGAAAATATCATTTGCACTGAATGGGGGCCTTACAAGGAACCTTACGCCCGATACGCTGAGAAAGGCTCTTAACAAGAACCTTCTGGAAAGTGAAAGCAACACCAAGAAACTGGTTTTATGGAGGGGAAAAGCTAAGTGAGCAACTGGTTCAGAAAAGATCTTAAAATAAAAATAGTATCTGTTTTGCTTGCCATCTTTTTCTGGATCTATGTCTCGAACCTGAACAATCCGTTTGTCTCGCAGACCTTCTACAATATACCCATAACCATAGAAAACCAGAATTATCCCGAGCAGAACGGATTTACGATTAAGAATTCATTGCGTACGTATGTCGATATAACCATCAGAGGCAGGCAGGACGCTGTAAACAAGGTAAGGGCGACTGATTTTCAGGCATCGCTCGACTTCTCACAGATCGAATCGGTGAACAATAAAAAGCTGAGGCTCTCGGAGCCTGTCTGCACGCAAAAGGATGTTGTCATAGAATCCTACAACCCGCAGTATATAGATATTCAACTTGCCAGAAACAAGTCCGGTTCGTTCCCTGTCGAACTCAGGCCCAATATAACCATGAAGCCAGGTTATTTGCTGATCGGTACGACTGTAACGCCCGATCCTATGCCGATCAATGGAGAAGAATCGCTGATCGACAGTGTTGGCTCTGTAAAGGCCAGTCTTGAAATCAAGGACCTTGACAGGGATACGACGAAGCAGGTTCAGTGCGTCGTTTACGACAAGGACAACAAGGAGATAAAGAGTCTCAGCAATGTATTCAAGGTAACTGTCAAACTCGAAGTTGCAAAGCAGGTCCCCGTTTCGCTTGTGACACGCGGCAGGCTTGCGTCGGATTATGTTGAAACGCTCAGGGTGATAGATCCTGTGAATGTACTTGTTACAGGCCCTGTGGATGTGTTGGCCAATCTGAACGAAATTAAGACCGAGCAGGTCGACATCGACAAGCTTACCGGCAACCTGTCGACCACGGCGGCATTGGTTCTGCCTGAAGGCGTGAAGCTTGTCAACTCGCCCAAGGATATCACGGTCAACATAAGTGTTGAAAAGATAATAACAAAGAATATAGAGCTTACAAACAATGATATATCCGTGCTTAATGCAAATAATGACGGTACTTTGGCCTATAAAGTCATACCGGATAAGGTAATGCTGCAGTTCAAGGGCAAACAGTCGGATCTGGACGCTATCAGGGTTGACGCATTGCGTCCCGCAGTCGATGTTTCCGGTTTGTCGGAGGGGACACATAAGCTGCCGCTGAATATTTCACTGCCGTCCCAGGCAAAACTAGTAAAGCCGGTCGAGATAGAGATAAAGATCGAGAAAGTACCTCTGACTCCGGTTGATATTCCGCTTGTGCAATAAGGCAGGAAAGCCGGGGAGTATAGTTGAAGCTGATTCTTTCTTAACAAGCCGGACTTGCCGTAAGGGCAGGTCCACCAGTATAAAGGTGCACATATGAAACTGATGATAACGGAGCTGAGGCTGCCATTCGAGCTTGGTATGGCGGAGTTGAAAAGACTGGCGGCCCGGAAGCTTGGAGTAAGCGTAACCGATTTTATAACATTCAGAATAATTAAAGAGGCAACAGATGCAAGAAGAAAACCCGACATAAGCCGGGTTTATTCCATTTTGGCGGAAATTCCGGACAGCCGGAGTTATAGAAAAGGTGATAACATCCGCATAGTGCAGGACGAACTGGTAGAACCTGTTACGCCAGGCAGCGTTAGGCTTGAGGGAAGGCCGGTGGTCGTTGGAAGCGGTCCTGCCGGAATATTTGCAGCGCTTACTCTTGCTGACGCAGGCTACAGGCCGATCGTGCTCGAACGCGGAAAGGCAGTGGAAGACAGGGCGGCACTGGTCGACGCCTACTGGAAGAACGGTGAATTGGATCCCGAATGCAACGTACAGTTTGGAGAGGGCGGAGCGGGCACGTTTTCAGACGGCAAGCTTACGACCAGAATAAACGACCGCCGCTGTGACAGCGTTTTGAGGCAGTATCATGAGGCAGGCGCGCATGAAGACATATTGTACAAGGCAAAGCCGCATATAGGCTCGGACAGGCTCAGACAGGTAGTAGCAAATATGAGACTCAAGCTTATCGGGCTAGGAGGAGAGATAAGATTCGGCGCAAAGGTGACTTCTCTGACAATCCGTAACGGACGTGTTACAGGGGTCTTGGTAAATGGGAAAGAGAAAATAGAGACCGGCGTCGTAGTGCTCGCCATAGGTCACAGTGCCAGGGATACCTTTGCCTCACTTCTGCAGGACGGCGTGGCCATGGTGCGTAAGCCTTTTTCGATAGGAGTCAGGATCGAACATCCGCAGGAGATGATAAACCGGTCTCAGTATGGCAAGCCTGACGCTGCCGCGATTTTAGGCGCTGCCGACTATCAGCTTTTCTACAAGGCCGGAGGAAGAACGGCATATTCCTTCTGCATGTGCCCGGGTGGGGTAGTCGTGGCGTCGGCTTCGGAGCCCGGGACTATCGTGACGAACGGTATGAGCTATTTTGCAAGGGACAGGGAGAATGCCAACAGCGCATTTGTGGTTTCTGTTGAACCCGGGGATTTCGAGGGCAGTCATGTACTGGCCGGCGTCGAATTCCAGCGCATGTGGGAGAGAAAGGCTTATCTGGCAGGCGGCGGTAAGGGCGCAGCGCCAATACAGAGGCTTGGGGATTTTATGGATGACCGGACTTCAACTGCTTTGGGAACCGTAAAACCAAGCTATACCGGCATTGTTGCATTTTCCGACCTGAACTCCTGTCTCCCGGGATTTGTTACTGCAGCGATGAAAGAGGCGATACCATATTTCGACCGCAGGCTGAAGGGTTTTTCGGACGGTGACGCAGTGCTTACGGGAGTTGAGACCAGGACCTCTTCTCCGGTAAGAATGACGAGGGGAGATACTCTCGAGGCGGTCGGAATCGAAGGTCTATACCCGGCCGGCGAGGGCGCGGGTTACGCTGGCGGAATAGTCAGCGCCGCGGTCGACGGGATGCGCGCCGCCGAGCAAATCATCCGCACTTATGCGCAGCCTTAGGTTTCACTAGTTCGAAAAACAGGAGAAGATTATGAAGAAGATGAGTTTTTTGATTCCGGTCATAAAATTTCATGTGGTAAATAACCTGTGGCATAGGGTAATAACTTCTGTCAAAAGGCCTCGGGCAATGCTGCTAATTCATTGCCGAAAACAGTTGAGTACGGCCATACGAAAAGGTATAATTGTTACTGATGTGCTCAAAGCAGTATAAATCAAAACTGGCGATAGAGCGCATAAATACGGCAAGAGCTTTGATTCAGGGGGACTGTAAATGGCTAGACTTTTCGGAACGGATGGAGTCAGGGGCGTCGCGAATTCCGAGCTTACGGCGCAGTTGGCATATAAATTGGGGCAGGCTGGTGCATATGTGCTGGCTGGTGAAACAAAACATACACCTAAAATACTGGTAGGTATGGATACGAGGATTTCAGGCCATCTTCTTGAAGCTGCGCTTGTAGCAGGGATATGCTCAGTCGGCGCTCAGGCGGTATGCCTTGATGTGATACCGACTCCTGCAGTTGCCTTTTTGACAAGGTTATACAAAGCTGATGCAGGCGTTGTTATTTCCGCATCCCATAACCCATACGAATTCAATGGCATCAAATTTTTCGATTCAAATGGATATAAACTGCCGGATAGTATTGAAGACAGAATAGAGGAACTGATTAAACACGGGCAGGATTCGATTCCTCTGCCGACGGGCAAGGGGGTCGGCAGGAAAACCAACGGAGAAAATGCTCTCAGGGATTATGTCGATTTTCTTAAGGGGACAATAGATGGCGACCTGAAAGGGTTGAAAATAGCCATTGACTGTGCAAACGGAGCTTCGTACAAGGCAGCGCCCACTGTGTTCTCGGAGCTCGGAGCCGAGGTATCCGTAATACACAATGCTCCGGACGGGATAAACATAAATCATAATTGCGGCTCCACACATATATCCTCGCTAAAGGAGCATGTCAAGGCTTGCGGCGCAGATCTCGGCTTTGCTTTCGACGGAGATGCGGACAGAGTATTGGCGGTGGATGAAAACGGTCAACTCGTTGACGGCGATCAGGTCATGGCAATAATAGGCCTTGCTCTCAGGAAAAACGGACGTCTTGCAAAGGATACCATTGTTGCGACAGTAATGAGCAATCTCGGCTTTGATATAATGGCACAGAACAACGGCCTCAAACTGGTAAAGACGAAGGTCGGAGACCGTTATGTGCTTGAAGAGATGCTTGATAAGGGGTATATCCTGGGAGGGGAACAATCCGGTCATGTTATATTCCTTGAGCATAATACGACAGGCGACGGACTTTTGACGGCGCTTCAGCTGCTTGCGGTCCTGAAGGCATCGGGTAAAAAGCTTTCAGCGCTTGCATCGGTGATGAAGGTGCTGCCCCAGGTATTGAAAAATGCGAAAGTCAGGAATGAAAATAAACACAGCTATATGGAAGATGAGGTTGTTGCGAAGCTGTGCCGTGAACTGGAGGATGAGTTCCACGGAGAGGGCAGGGTGCTCATCAGGCCTTCCGGGACAGAGCCGCTCGTACGCGTCATGATCGAAGGCAGCGACAGGGAATATATCGCGAAGAGGGCTGCCGAATTGGCGGAGGTAATCGAGAAGAGGCTGGGATAAGCTTAACAGGGTGAAGCGGACACTTAATAGGATGAGGCTGAAACTGAACATACGACAAGAGGCAGGTCACTGAAGTTGCTGTGTGCCCTGCCTCTTTGAGTTATCCGGTTATTCCGGTCGTGTTCTTTATGCCGCTATCTCCTGGCTACAAGCTCGCCATTGTTCTTCAGTATGTGGTTCTCAGGCACATAGCCTCTTACCGGTGTGAGCGGATATACGATGCTGTTCTTCCCGATGACCGTACCGGGATTCAGCACCGAATTGCAGCCAACCTCCGAATTATCGCCCACCATGGCGCCGAATTTGCGCAGGCCTGTTTCGATGCAATCATCGCCGGCCTTTACCGTGACGCTGCTGCCGTTGGATTTGAGGTTTGAACAGATGACGCCGGCGCCCAAATGCGATTTATATCCCAGTATCGAATCCCCGACATAGTTGAAATGCGGCACTTGCACCCTGTTAAAAAGCAGTGAGTTCTTCAGTTCGGTCGAATTGCCTATCGTAACTTCATTTCCGATAATGACATTTTCGCGTATAAAGGCGCACTGCCGGAGCTCGCAGTTGTAACCTATGATTGCGGGGCCTTTTATCAGTACTGTTTTTTCTATCGTCGTGCCCTTTCCGACCCAGACGAATTCTTCCATCCTCTCAAAATCGGCAGGCAGCGTTTTCGCAAATTCCAGCAGGAAGGCCTTTATTTTCGGCAGCGCCTCCCAGGGATAGCGCAGGCCGTCAAATATCGACCTTTCGAAGCATTCGTCAAGATTATACAGACTTTCTATCGCCAGTTTCATATCTTTTTTCCTTTCGACTATATTAAGATTAAAGGCTGCGGCATTCATGCTTTCATAGTCACAGCCGTCTATAGCTGCATGACATAAGAATATAATATATCATTTCTCACTGTTCCGACAGCATTAATTCCTTCAGCATTTTTTCCTTGTTGTTGATAAAGGCCTTCATGATCTGAAAATGCTCGGTTTCCTCATATATTACCTTTCTGATGCCATCTCCGATCTCATAGATGAACGAGTCGGGATAAGCCATAATAATAGGGGAGTGTGTCGCGATAATGAACTGCGATTCCAGGTTTATCAGATCATGCATGCGTGCGACCAGCGACATCTGCCTTGACCTGACCGCAGGCAGGCTGAACGGGTACTTCTCGAAATCAGCAATTGATTCTCTTTTCAAACCGATACTTTTTATGTACTGCTCCGTCATGCTCAAGCCCTCTTTCAACATCAGTATTTTACCATATCACAGTATTTTTAACACCTTAAGAAAATATTTGGAAATCGTTAAACAATTTTAAATTGACAATATACTTTAGTTTTGAATATACTAAAAGAGTAGAATTTGAGTCAGGATTATTTGCCCGGAAAGTGAGGGTTGCTTTTAGGGTAAAAGAAAAGCGCCAGGACGCGCCGCACGCTTCATAAAAGAGGCAATAGCGGTGTGTCGACGAGGGGAAGGAGGTCACGGTTCCTGTATTCCGGGGGCTGTGAGTTATCGAAAGATTCGGCGGAAACCTTCCGGTTAGCTACGATCGAAGAACTCTATCAAAAACTGCAGGCAACTGCAAAACAAAGTGAGTTCGCGTAGCAGTCCTGTTTATATCAAATCAAATTCTCGAATTTAATAATTTTATAATGGAAATGAACGACCCTGGACGAGTTGGTTCGCAGAGGCTTATTGAGTTGTGTCCGGGCATATCGGGGCTCTGCTTTGGTTGACATGGATTCTGAGGCATTGGATCTGTGATCATGGATTGGCGGCCTTGTATTAGTGGCTCTGTATTGGTAGCCCTGAATTCAGCAACTTAAGCCGATTATTTGCTTTATGTAAATATTTGTGCTGCTGCTTTGCCTATGCGACACCGCTATTATCGCTGTGTCTAAGCAATACTGCCGTCACTGCATGGAGATACATGGCACCGGCGTGTATTCCGGACTCGTTCGCATTTATTTCCCAGGAAAGGTCAATCATGAAACGAAAGACAGTTATTTTTGATAATGACGGTGTCCTTTTCAGAACGGAAACCGTCGACATAACAGCAATAAACAAAGCCTTGGTATTGCACGGCCTTGAGGAAGAAAGCCCGGAGTTCATAATGGACTGCTTTGGGATGACGCTTGAGGAAATGTGTGAAAAAAGATTCGGCATTACAGATCCCGTTGCAATGAAGAAATTTATGGAGGACGTAACTCGTTTCGAACAGGCCGAAATAGCACAAAGTGGCCTAATGTACGAAGGGGCCCCGGAATTTATCAAGCGGCTAAAGAAAAAGGGATTCGCTATCTGTATTTGCTCAAACGGTTCGTATGATTACGTCCATGGTATCATGAGCAAATTCGGGCTTTTGAAGGTCTTTGACGAAATATGGGCCCATAAGGATGGCTACAGCAAATTACAGGCTGTCGCGTGCCTTGCGGAAAAATACTCGGACGGATGCTTCGTAATGGTCGGCGACAGGAGCATCGATATCGACGCAGGCAGAGACAGCGGCGCGATCACGATCGGCACGTTATATGGCTTCGGCGGGAAAGAGCCGTATTCTGCAGACTACACAGCCGGCAGCATTGCGGAGCTGGAACAGGTGATTTATCGGATATTTGAAAATGAATTTGATGTGAAGGAGAGTCAGTTATGTGCGGAATAGTAGGTTATATCGGTGAGAAAAAGGCAGCCCCGATACTGATAAATGGATTGAAGAAGCTCGAATACAGAGGTTATGATTCTGCAGGCGTTGCGCTGTACGACAATGGAAAGCTGTCGGTCATAAAGTGCAAGGGCAGGCTGGCGGCGCTCGAGGAAAAGCTTGGCGATACCAACATAGGGGGATGCATCGGCATCGGCCATACGAGATGGGCGACCCACGGCGAGCCCAACGACGTCAATTCCCACCCGCATCTGAGCAATTCCGGGAAAATAGCGTTGGTGCACAACGGTATCATCGAGAACTATATGAAACTCAAAGAGTTTCTTATCTCGCAGGGCTGCAGGTTCGTTTCGGAAACGGATACTGAGGTCATAGCCCACTTGATTGAATACTATTACAACCAATGTGGTGACATCGTAAAGTCTGTCATGGAATCGATAGACCAGCTCGAAGGCTCCTATGCACTGGGCGTTATCTGCAGCGAATGCAGTGACAAGTTCGTAGCGGCCAGGAAGGACAGCCCACTGATCGTCGGCCTCGGAAAGGGAGAAAACTTTATCGCCTCGGATATCCCTGCGATACTTGAACACACGCGCGATATATATATCCTCGAGGACAAGGATGTTGCAGTGCTGAGCAGGGACGGAGTGGTCGTATACGACAATTACGGGGCTGTGTCCGACAAGAAGGTATACCATGTCGACTGGGATGTTACTGCCGCTGAGAAGTCAGGCTATGAGCATTTCATGATGAAGGAAATGTTCGAGGAACCCAAGGTTATAAAGGATACATTCAGCCCAAGGATAAAGGACGGCGGAATAGAACTCGACAACATAGACATTACGCCCGAATATTTAAAAGGCATCGAAAAGATAAACATCGTAGCCTGCGGTACGGCGTACCATGCCGGGATGGTAGCAAAGTATCTTATAGAGAAGCTGGCCCGCATCCCTGTCGAGGCGGACGTCGCATCCGAATTCCGTTACAGGGACCCGATCATCAGCGACAAGAACCTTGTAATAATCATCAGCCAGTCGGGCGAGACGCTCGATACGCTGTTTGCGTTGAGGGAAGCGAAGAAGAAGGGCGCCAAAGTGCTGTCCATCGTCAATGTGGTCGGCAGCTCGATCGCCAGAGAGTCGGACAATGTGCTGTATACATGGGCCGGACCCGAAATAGCCGTTGCCTCGACAAAAGCTTACAATACCCAGTTAACGGCGCTCACGCTGATCGCCCTGGACTTTGCGCATAAGAAAGGACTGCTCGACGATGAACAACTTGCCAGTATGCTGGATCAACTGAAGGATATCCCGGCGGCCATCGAGAAGATACTGAACGACAAGGATAGCATACAGAAATTCGCTTCCGAACATTACAATGCGAAGAGCATCTTCTTCATCGGCAGGAGCCTCGATTATGCGCTTTCCATGGAAGGTTCGCTGAAGCTCAAGGAAATTTCCTATATCCACTCGGAAGCCTATGCAGGCGGCGAGCTGAAACACGGCACCATCGCCCTTATCGAAAAGGGTACGCTCGTGGTTTGCCCGATGACGCAGGACAGCCTGCTTGACAAGATGGTCAGCAACATCCGCGAAGTCAAGGCCAGGGGCGCGATAGTTTTGGCGATCACGCAGGAGAAGAACACCGAGGTAGAGAAGGTAGCGGATATGATCATCACCATCCCCAACATCGACCCGCTGCTCGCCCCCATCGCCGCAGTGACCCCGATGCAGCTTTTCGCTTATTACATGGCCGTGCTCAAGGGCTGCGACGTCGACAAGCCGAGGAATTTGGCCAAGAGCGTGACTGTGGAGTAATTTGGTAATAATCTCAACATTTGTCATTTCTCAAATAGTTTGAAAAATGAATAACTTGATCAATGAGATGGATAGACTTCATAGTATTCTATGAATTGTTTATCCATCTTTTTTATTCGTTGGTTTGCTTCACTGCTCCAGTTCATGTTTTGGTAGTACTATTATAGTTCTTTATACTTACTCTATTTAGTAATCATGAACCTTTTTTCTGGCTTGAGCAAGATATACAATTAGAATAGAAGGGGTGTGATACTGATGAAGACGAATTATAATTTTTTAAAAAGTAATAAAGGTCAATCAATGGTGATTTTTGCAGTGACAATAACAGTAATAATGGGATTTGCTGCACTTGTTATTGATATTGGACGGGTAACAATTGAAAAATCAAAGCTGCAAAATGCTATTGATGCTAGTGCACTTGCAGGTGCTCAAAATTTGCCCGACACCTCAAAAGCTACAGCAATTGCAAATCAATATATTACATCTAATGGTTATTCTCCTTCAGACATTACAATCTCATTTTCTGACTCAAATACGATTATAAATATAACTGGTTCCAAAAAAATTGAATATTCATTGGCAAAAGTCCTTGGGTTTGAAAGTGCAACGGTGACCCCAAAGTGTGCTGCAGCCCTATCACCAGGTAAATGGGCCGGGGAAGCATTGCCCTTCATTAATCTGGATGATGATTATCAGACAGATCCAGAGATAGTGGCTTGGGAAAAAACTTCTCCGGGAGATTTTGAAAGTATTGGCAATTATGAAATAGTGAATAGGAGTGATCCTGATAAAGTTTATTTTAAGGTCGACTATATGAACGGGGTACTATCAACAAAAGGGGTAGTCGCCGATAAAAAGCAAGAAATAGGTTATGTTTATGAGCAACATAAACCCGATAAACCGGTTTATGTTCTCAGCTTGTCAAGCACTATTATAAATAGCGGACAAGTCAAATTAAAAGATGGCAGTTATAGGTCACTAAGCAAACTAAAAAATGGCGATATCGTAGACCCAAGCCAATTAGTGTTACTCGAATGCATTTTTCATGATTACGACTACCAAGGAAAGACACTGTTCCTTACTGTTAAAGCTGTATACGATATTGCACATAATTCATTCCCAACGGACTATGTAAGCCCTGATGGGGGTAAGTCAAGATTGATTAAATGATTACTGAATTATAACTAGAAGATGAAGTGTTGAGGAAGCGTTTTTCTATCGCCTCATAAAGTACAACACTATGATAAACGCTCCTAAAAGGAATCTGTATATGGCAAATATTCCAAACCCGTGCCGTTTCAAATAATTCAAAAGAAACTTAATGCTCAGAGTACCAACTACAGCAGCGGTAATCATAGCTGTCAGAAAAGGCAGCTTGTCTATGTGAAGCAGCGGCAGATCCTTTGCATGATACAAGGCGTCTCCAAGAATGATCGGCGCCGACATCAAAAATGTAAATTTTGCAATGCTCTCCCGTGTCATCCCCATGATGCGACCCGCAGTCATCGTTATTCCGGATCGGGAGACTCCCGGTATGATTGCAAAAATTTGCGCAATACCGATAAGTAGGCTCTGTTTGATCCCTGTCTGCATTAAACCCGTATCTTTTTTTCCATACTTATCCGCTACATACAGCCCAATCCCCATAATGATAAGCATGACGCCTATCAACGCGGCGTTTCTGAAATTTTCCATATACTTATCGAGCAAAACTCCAAATAGAGCGCCAGGAACCGTTGCCAGAACAAGAAGCCAGAATAGCCTCCCATCCTCCGTCTTGGGTTTTGTCAGTCCAGCCTTGATCAGTCTCAGCCAATCCTTGAAGAAAAGCAGGATGACTGCAGCTGCAGTGCCCAGATGAAGCGCAACGTCAAAGACAACCCCTGGATCATTCCAACCGAACAGCCATGGCAACAGGGCCAGGTGAGCTGTACTTGATATTGGCAGGAACTCTGCGATTCCCTGAACAATCCCATAAATAACAGCCTGTATAATACTCATATGTTTATTTCCTCCTTCTTACACTCCGATGCAACTACTGATTCGAATTCCAAGGCAACAAGATGCTTACACAGGTACCCTCTCCGACATCACTGTCAACCGTTATTGTTCCCGAGTGAGCATCAACAATCAATTTTACAATCGATAAGCCCAGCCCGCTGCCGCCGGTTTCCTTCGACCTTGCCTTGTCAACACGGTAGAACCGGTTGAAAATCCGGCCGATTTCCTCCCTCGGAATTCCAACTCCGGTATCTTTTATGGATATCTCAATACCACTTTCCATTTGAACTGCACTAATGATGATTGTTCCGTCTGGCGGTGTATACTTAATGCTATTGTCAATAATCGCACGAAGCATTTGTTTCACAAGCTTCCGGTCGGCAAACATGGAAATTTCTCCAGACGTTTCGATTTGAATCCTGTGTTGATCGGAGACCAGACTGTTTTCCCAGCTGATCTCGGAAATTAATTCGTTGACGCCGAATTCGCATTTTTGAAGCTTCAAATTGCCGCTTTCCCCTCTGGCAAGTATCAACAGCTTTTCGATCAGTTCCGTCATGCCTGCCGTTTCATTTTTAATGGCGTCGATGGATTCCTGGAGAACATTTCGGTCGTCCTTCCCCCATCGGTCGATCAACCCGATATATCCCTGGATGACCGAGATTGGCGTTCTTAATTCATGGGAAGCATCGGATACGAATTGATTCTGTTTTTCGAAGGAGATTTGCAGCCTGTCGATCATTTCGTTAAAGGTGCCTGCAAGTCTGGAAAGCTCGTCATCGGTCTGGCTCACGGCGATTCGCTGGTCAAGCTTGTCAATACTGATATTTTGCGCGGTTTTTGTGATCCGGTCTATCGGTTGAAGTATTCTCCTGCCGACCAGATACCCTACAAGCAAAGAAACCAGGATCCCGATGAAATCAGCTATAGCCAGCAGGATGAAAAGTTCGTCGAGGAATGCATATTCTTTTTCCATATTGATAATAACCTGAATATACGCCGTAACTTTTTCACCGGAAATCAACCTGCTGTTTTCAATAAGAAAATGCATTTCGTTGTTTTCCACTTTGTGAACGGAGTCCCGTGAATCCGGGAAGGGGATATCCGGCCATTTGAAGTGATCCGACATATTGACGGCGACTTTATCCGCGTTTGCTATCCGGATTCCTATTGTTGAATCGTATTTGCTTTCGTCAAGGAGATCCGGGTCATCAATTGCCATTTTTTCAGCGGAATGGCCGTTCATTTTTTCAACAACCAAATTACTTGTATCGTTCGCCTTTTGAATCCCCTGATTGATCAGGTAATATTTGATTCCATATAGCACGGAGGCATTCAGGAGGATCAAAACGAGGGAAAACAGAGATGCATACAGAATCGTCAGCTTCCATGAAATTTTAGTCAGCCGGAAAAGGTTACTTTTCATTCCTTTCCTCCCGTATCATATACCCAACGCCGCGAATAGTATGGATCAGCCTCACGGTTCCGGTATCCAGCTTGCTTCTGAGATACCGGACATATACATCAACGACGTTTGTATCGCCCATAAAATCATATCCCCAGACATTCTCCATAATCTGGTCCCGAGTAAGCGCCAGCCCTTTATTTATGAGGAGATATTCCAGCAAATCATATTCCTTCTTGGTTAATTCAATTGATTCCTTTCCCCTCGTAACCTGGTGCTGCTCCAGATCCATGGTCAAATTCCCTAATGACAGCTGTTTCGGCTTCTTTGCCGTCTGCTTCGGTTTTCGCAATACCGCTCGGATTCTCGCGAGGAGCTCTTCAATGATAAAAGGTTTCGTAATGTAGTCATTCGCCCCGATATCCAGGCCCATTACCTTATCTGTCACTTCATCCTTTGCCGTCAGCATGATGACCGGTACGTCGGAAAACTGCCGGATTCTCCTGCAAACCTCCATCCCATTGATACCGGGTAGCATGATGTCCAACAGTACAAGATCGGGCTCGCTCCGTTCGACGGAATTCAGGCCTTTCCTTCCGTCGGCAGATGTTTCGATAGCATACCCTTCATGCTGCAGCTCCAGCTCCAGAAACCTTGCGATTTGACGTTCATCTTCTATTATTAGAATCCTGGTCCGGTTCATTCCGATCCTCCCTTAAGCGCTTGCCTGGTATGTATATCTTATCAAAACTATTCTACCCTTTACAATGCCATGATCTTCACCAAGCCATTTCCTTTCTCTATAAAGTATTATGATCCGTGTTGATCTGCATGTCTCACAATACAATCATATAAATCTTTTCTTAAAGGCCTATTAGAACAAGATTAGAAAAGGATTAGAAAAGTTAATGTTATTTTATAGATACAAGAGTATATTTAGTAATATATTCTTGTATCTTTTTTTATTAAGATAATAAAGGAGTCACTATGAAAATATTGGTTATAGGCGCTGTAGCCGCCGGTACTTCAGCTGCTGCCAAAGCGAGGAGAAATGACGAGAAAGCTGAAATCAAAATCTTCGATATGGATAGCGAAATATCCTATTCAAGCTGCGGACTGCCGTATTTTATAGGTACCGAAGTCGAGAGCCGCGAGCTTTTGGTCCCTCGTGATGCAAGGTTCTTCAAAAAGAAATACAATGTCGATGTTTACACAAGACACGAGGTGCTGGAGATCAATGCACAAGAGAAGCTTATTGTAGTGAAGAACATTGATACGGAAGAAATTTTCAATGAAGCTTATGATAAGCTGATAATCGCGACAGGTGCGAGATCTGTTCAGCCTGGCATAGAAGGTATAAGCAAACCTAATGTCTTTTCCCTGCGCAATGTAGGAAGTGCTGAAAAAATCCGCAACTTTATAATAGGCAAAAAACCGAAAAATGCCGTAATCGTAGGTTCCGGCTTTATTGGCCTCGAATTGGTCGAGAACTTCATGGCAAGAGGTATCAATGTAACTGTCGTTGAGATGGCCGACCATGTCATGGCTTCGCTGGATAAGGATATTGCCGTCTATCTGGAGGATTATTTAAGAGAACAGGGAGTAACCCTGATTCTGAACGATTCCGTAACGGGATTGGAAGGCGATGTATCGGCCTCTAAAGTGGTATTAAAGAGTGGGAAAACAGTCGATACGGATTTCGTCATCATCTCCGTCGGTGTAAAGCCCAATGTGGAATTGGCCAAAAACGCAGGCATCGAGCTAGGTGTAACCGGAGCTATAAAAGTAAATTCAAAGATGCAGACAAGCATCGAGGATATCTATACATGCGGAGACTGTGCGGAGAGTTATTCACTGATTACAGGTAAGTCTGTCTACAGACCTTTGGGCTCAACAGCCAACAAAACGGGAAGGATAGCCGGCGACCAAATAACAGGCGGGACTTTGGAATTCAGAGGAATCCTTGGTACTGGCATTTTCAAGGTGTTGGATATGACCGTTGCACAGACTGGGCTTTCGGAAAAAGAGGCTATTAAGGAAGGTTACGATGTAGAAGTTTGCCACAACATCAAACCTGACAAGCCGGAATACTACCATGGCAAGGAAATGGTCATAAAAGCGGTTGCAGACAGAAAGACCGGCAGGTTGCTTGGCGCGCAGATAGTCGGTAAATCCGGTGTCGACAAGCGGATCGACATATTCGTCACCGCTATCAGTTTTGGCGCAAAGGCAGAAGACTTGTTTCATTTGGATCTGGCCTACGCCCCGCCGTTTTCCACTACAAAAGACCCGGTAGCGTATACGGGAATGATCCTTGATAACGCCATAAACAGAAGCCGAAAGCTTATTACAGCGGCAGCTTTGAAAGAGCGCCTGGAAAACGGCGAAGACATAACGGTTATAGACTCCAGGTCAGCTTTACAGTATGAACAGGCTCATATCGAAGGGGCCATAAACTTGCCGCATGACAGGATACGTCAGGATATGGGTACGCTTGGTAAAGATAAAACGGTGGTTACTTATTGCAATAAGGGCGTTACTGGAAACGCCGCACAGAATATATTGATAAATAACGGCTTCAAAGAAGTGTATAATTTATCGGGAGGGCATTCGAATTATAAAAAGAATGGCCTCCTTTAGAATAACAAATTATGAATACATTTATGGCTCCTAAACGAATAGTTTTATAAGGAACGTTATGGCCGCGCCGAGCAAGGCGGTTACAGGTATCGTCAGTACCCATGCCCAGACGATATTACGGGCAAGAGCCCATCTTACGGCAGTTAAGCGTTTTGCAGAACCTACGCCCATGATGGCGGAAGAGATAACATGGGTCGTGCTTACAGGAGCGCCTATCGAAGATGCGGCTTCAATAACGATGGCTGCTGCCGTCTCTGCTGCAAACCCTCCGATCGGTTGGAGCCTTATCATATTTACGCCTATCGTTTTAATGATCTTCCATCCGCCCAGTGACGTCCCAAGAGCCATCGCAAGAGCGCAGGCAACCATTACCTCCCATGGTACGTCGGAACCCTTTGGCAATAGCCCGGCGCTGATCATTGCGAATGTTATGATGCCCATTGATTTCTGGGCGTCATTGCCTCCATGGGAATATGACATCAACATCGCAGATAATATTTGGAGCTTTGAAAACCATCGGTTTACAAAGCGCTGCGAGAATGAGCTCAGTAGTCTGAAAAGGAACTTCATAACAATAAAGCCTAAAATAAAGCCTATTATCGGCGAAGTGATCAATGGAAGCACGACCTTATCCCAGATGCCCTTCCAGATAATTGAGTCCGTACTGGCGGTATAAGCGATCGCTGCGCCTACGAGCGCCCCAATCAATGCGTGGGATGAGCTGCTGGGGATCCCGAAATACCAGGTGATCAAATCCCATATTATTGCCGCTAAAATTGCGGAAACGATTACATATTCCGGAAGCGAACCGTTTACTACTCCACTGGATATGGTTTTAGCCACCTTGTGACTTGTCATGGCGCCTACGAAATTGAGCACCGCCGCCATCGTTACGGCCTGCATGGGTGAAAGGACCCTTGTGGATACTGAGGTAGCGATCGAATTGGCAGAATCATGGAACCCATTTATACAGTCAAAAACCAATGCAAGAATAATAACCGCTATCAAGCTAATACTAAGCATCTTTCATAACAACCCCTTCTACAGTATTAGCTACGTCTTCACAAGCATCCAGAGTATTTTCAAGGAACTCGTATATTTCTTTCCACTTGATCACTTCAACCGCGTCAGTCTCATTTACGAACAGCTTTTTGATTGCTTCCCTGAAAATTTTATCTCCTTCATCCTCCAGCCTGTTGACTTCAATAATTTTATTCCTTAGTGTCTTGCTGGTCTTCATATTTTTCATTTCAACCATAACACCCTTAAGTTCCTGCGTACAATCGACTATCGCCTTTACCAGTTTGACCGCATCTTCGGTAATGCTTTTAACATTTAATATATTGAACCGATGGGCAGTACCTTCTATGGCATCAGTTATGTTATCCAGCATTTTAGCTATTTCATAGATGTCTTCCCTGTCAATAGGGGTAATGAAGGATTTGCCCAGCTTTTCCATGATTTTATGGATATACTTGTCACCCTCATGTTCACTTGCCTCGATGTTATTGATCTTTTCATCGATATTTACATAGTCTGTCATCAATTCATACAGCAAACCCGCAGATTTGCAGGCGTTTTCAGCTGTTTCCACAAACATGTCAAAGAATATTTCTTCTTTTCTTGTAACTCTAAACATCGATTTTCTCCTTCTGCGATTTGATTATTTCAATAGTGCCGCCACCGTTTTTAAGGCCAGATGTAAAGCTAGTTTTTGCAGTACACCGCCGGTGATATACATAAACCGAGCCCATTAAGAAACAATGGATTTCTAAATTTCGGCTCTATATAATAGTAATACTAGAATTATTTCAGAGACTCAACAAATTAACATAAAATTAACACTGGCATAACTTTTTTGATCGTAATACTTGAAATTAAATAGAATTTAAGTAAAAATAACCCAGACATATTGCCAAGCCCGGGACTGTGGAGTAGAATTAGTGGAATATTACTGTAGTAGACGCAGTAATAAATCATAGCTGACTTATGGAGAATTAACAATGAATTTTTTACAATACGCAATAGATATCTTACTTCACCTCGACAAATATCTTGGTGCGATTATTCAGAATTTCGGAATAGGAACCTACGCAATATTGTTTTGCATTATATTTTTTGAAACGGGACTTGTTGTTACTCCGTTTCTCCCGGGGGACTCGCTTTTATTTGCAGCTGGGGCATTTGCAGCCATGGGTTCCCTTGACGTAAAGATACTGCTTATTGTTGTGGGTTTGGCGGCTGTGCTTGGCGATACCGCAAACTATACGATCGGTAGGTCGATAGGCCGTAAGATATATGAGATGGAAAAGGTGAGATTTATTAATAAGGAGCATCTGCTGAAAGCCCGCAGCTTCTATGAGAAATACGGTGCTGCCACAATAATCATAGCCAGGTTCATTCCTATTATCCGCACCTTCGCTCCTTTCGTTGCAGGTGTAGGAGAGATGAGATACAGAAAATTCATCTCCTATAATATAATCGGCGGGCTGACATGGGCAGCCTTGGTTACGCTGGTAGGCTACTATTTTGGCAATCTGCCCATCGTCAAACATAATTTTTCTTTAGTTGTGTTTGCCATAATTTTCATTTCAATTATGCCGGCAGTTTTGGGATTTTTGAAACAAAAGCTGAAAAAGTAAAGATAAGGTGATGGATTTGGCAAGCCCTGTAGTATCAACACTTACAGGGCTTCAATTTTTTTTATGGAATAATTTTCGACAAAACGTTGAATATTGTCATTGCCGCGATTATAATATATGATGGTGCAGGATTTTTGGTAAGTTTTACACCTTACTATTATGTTCAGGTATGTCGTATCCGGACCTGTAACGGCCGTGCAGGTAATTCCATACAGAATTTGCCGGGTCGGTATACGTTTTACATAACGGTAACTTCTCAACTATCCAAATTAACCAAGGAAGGGTCGTGGCAAAAAACATGGCAGGTCTTGAAAATGCAAGTGTATTTGAGGTATTTTCTCTCTGGGTCATCCTTTTGATTGCTATCCTGGGTTTGGGCTATGCGCTGCTGCTAAGAAGCCAGGTAATGCGAGCAGATAAGGGTACTCCCAAAATGCAGGAGGTTTGGAACGCTATCAGGGTGGGAGCAAATGCCTACCTGAACCGTCAGTTGAAAACCATTCTGCCGTTGATAGTAGTTTTCACCGTAGTACTTTTCCTTTCAGTTTATATTGTTCCCCCAAGTGTGGAAGCATTGGAACGGTTCAAGGGAATGACCGAGGATCAGGTCAAGATTATTATCGGCCTGGGCCGTGCAGTAGCATTCATCATGGGCGCATGCTTCTCTCTGATTGTTGGTCAGTTCGGTATGAGAATGGCGGTACAAGGTAACGTGCGTGTTTCTTCGGCAGCTCGCAGAAGCTTCGGAGAGGCTCTTAAGATTGCGTACCGTTCAGGCACGATCACCGGTATGCTTACCGATGGCTTGGGTCTTCTCGGTGGTACTGTCATTTTCATGATATTCGGTATCGCATCACCGGACGCGCTTCTCGGATTCGGCTTTGGCGGTACGCTGCTTGCATTGTTCATGCGAGTAGGCGGCGGCATATATACAAAGGCGGCAGACGTAGGAGCAGACCTTGTTGGCAAGGTTGAAAAAGGGATTCCGGAAGATGACCCGAGAAATGCAGCAGTCGTAGCTGACCTTGTTGGAGATAACGTAGGAGACTGTGCAGGTATGGCGGCCGATATATTCGAATCCTACGAAGTAACCATCGTATCGGCGCTGATACTGGGTGTGTCTCTTGTCTCCATTACGGGCCAGCTGAAGTGGATTATATTCCCGCTTCTTGTCCGTGGTATCGGAGTTCTTTCTTCCATTATAGGAACTTACCTCGTCAGGGGTTCCGAAAATTCAAAGACCGGAAATGCTATGGAATCCATAAACAAAGGATTCTATACTTCCGCAGTAATTTGTATCGTTTCATTCGCTCTCATCGCCCATTTCTACATGAATGAATGGAAAGCGTTCTTTTCAGTCGGAGCAGGTATAGTACTGGCTGTCGTACTTGACGAAATCACAAAACATTTCACTGATACCAGGTATAAATCGGTCAAAGGCATAGCTTCCGCTGCCAATACGGGCGGATCCGCCACACTGATACTCAGGGGAATGTCCGTAGGTTTCGAAGTTTCAGTATGGCAGGTACTTGTTATTGCAGCTACGATACTGGCTTCCGTTTTCATCTACTGGGGAGAGCCTGTAGTTTACGTACTTTACGGTGTCGCGATGACCGGTATCGGTATGCTGACGCTCACAGGTAACAACGTTGCAATGGACTCCTTCGGACCGATTGCCGATAATGCCAATGGTATCGGCGAGATGGCGGGACTTGAAGATGATGCAAGGAGCGTCATGGCAGACCTTGATGCAGTAGGTAATACGACTAAGGCTATAACAAAGGGAGTTGCAATAGGTTCGGCTGTTATCGCTGCCGTTTCACTTTTCGGTTCATTTATAACGGATGTATCGAGGGTACAGGGACAGATGGGTATTGCCGAAAACCTGAGGCTTATGACTTCCGGTATAAGGATCTCGGAACCCAAGGTATTCGTAGGAGCCCTTATAGGCGCCGCAGTGCCGTGGCTCTTCTCCTCTCTGATCATAAGCGCTGTTGCACGTGCTGCCTCGCTTATAGTTGAAGAAGTCCGCAGACAGTTCCACATCCCCGGGCTCATGGAAGGCAAAGTTAAGCCTGAATATGACAAGGCAGTTGGAATTTCCACAAAAGCGGCTCAGAAGGAGCTTATACCGCTGGCTCTGATCTCAATAACAACGCCTATCATCGTTGGTATTTTCCTGGGCGTTGAAGCCCTTGGCGGAGCTCTTGCCGGAGTTATACTTTCCGGACAGCTGCTTTCTGTATTCATGGCTACATCCGGCGGTGCGTGGGACAACGCCAAGAAGACGATCGAAGATGGTCTGTACGGCGGAAAAGGATCCGAGGCTCACAAAGCGAGCGTTGTCGGCGATACGGTCGGCGATCCTCTCAAGGATACCGCAGGTCCTGCGCTTAATCCTATGATCAAGGTCATCAATATGGTCGCTCTTTTGGCAGCGCCTGTAATCATACAGTATAAGGCTGCCGATCCCGGCATGATCGCAACACTTGTCATCTTGACTCTAGTTTGCATCGGTTCCATTTATTACTCCAGGAACGGCGGATTCAGGAAGTCACAGCAGAACAAGAACATGTTCTAGGATATATTAATCGAAAAGGGCTGTCTTAAAACTGTCAGAACAGTTTTGGACGGCTCTTTTTTTAGTTCGCCCGACATGGGCAGTAGCTTGGCGGTGAAAGT
>Ga0207800_1000109_pt1 | contig 30453 bp, 21 predicted proteins | sample LuqExpMetageno11_FD_187769 | JGI IMG/M metagenome (GOLD analysis project Ga0207800, IMG submission 187769) | Tropical forest soil microbial communities from Luquillo Experimental Forest, Puerto Rico - Sample 11 (SPAdes) | ecosystem: Environmental > Terrestrial > Soil > Tropical forest ... | reverse complement strand
CCGAAGTACTTGTAGCTGAAGGTATTGAGTTTGAAGTCGTGCCAGGAATCACTTCTGCAATTGCAGTGCCTGCTTATGCCGGAATTCCGGTAACCCATAGGGAAAGTACATCGATGGTCACTTTCATAACCGGGCACGAGGATCCCACAAAAGAAGAGAGCGGACTTGATTGGGAGACCCTGGCAAAATTCGAGGGAACTCTTGTGATCTTTATGGGTGTAAAGATGCTCAGGCGAAATGCTGAAGAGTTAGTGAAGTACGGCAAAAATCCAAAAACTCCAGTAGCAGTTATAGAAAGAGGAACGCGGCCTGATCAACGAGTAACAATAGGAACCCTTGAAAATATCGCAAATCTGGCAGAAGAACGAAAAGTAAAGGCTCCTGCTATCACAATCGTAGGAGACGTTGTCAACCTTCATAACATCCTTGGGGAGCAGCACACAGAAGCTGAGTTTTAACGGACTCGAAGGGATTATAATATGACAGGAGAAGAGAATAAAACAAAAATGCCAGTCCTCGCAATTATGAGGCCGGAGAGCTATAGGGAAAAATCGGAGGCACTTGCTCATAGTTATGGTTTTGAGCCTCTATATGCCTCTATGATAAAGCTTGAGGGCATGAAAGATGAAGGCTTTGATCCCTTTGTACAAAGAGTCCTTGACGGAATATCTGATTATGTGGTTTTTACCAGTGCAAATGGGATAACCTTTACCCTTGACAAACTATCAGAAACTGAAAAGAAAAATTTTACCACAGCACTTAAAAAAATCAAGGTAATTGCAATCGGGCCTAATACGGAAAAAGAGCTCATAAAAATAGGAATTGACAATCCTTTTTTGCCAGGAGACTACAGTTCCGAAGGAATTGTAGAAGCTCTTTGCCCGGAGGTAAAAGGAAAAACAATGGACCTTGCCAGGAGCGCTTTTGGGGCTAAAGTCTTAGTAGAAGGACTCGAAAATTGCGGGGCTACTGTTTACGAGACCCATGTGTATACTCTCAGTATTCCTGAAGGAAAAACTCAGAAAGAGCTGATCGAGAGAACGCTTGCAGGGGAAGTGGATGCTTTTGCTTTTACAAGCTCGATGATGGTTAAAGGCTTTATGAAGCATGCAAAAGATCTGGGAGCGGAGGAAACCGTAAAAAAGACTCTTAACAGGACTGTGATAGGTGCAATAGGAACTCCTACGGGAAATACCCTGAAGAAATATGGAGTCACCGCAAACGTAATTCCTGATGAGTTCACTTTTGAAGCGCTGTTGAAGGCTATAAAGAGCCAGCTTTGAGATTTTGAAGGATAGACAATGATAGGTATTTCAAAACTTTACTGCGGAACCGTGGAACCTTCTGACGCCCTCCGCTATGGGAGGGAATCAAAGAGGCTTCCCTCTCACCTGTTGCAGTTTTCAAAAGATAAAAAACCAGTTGTGGTCTGGAACATGACTCGCCGCTGCAACCTGAAGTGCGTCCATTGTTACGCCCAGGCAAAGGACATAGAATTTGAAAATGAGCTTTCGACTGAAGAAGGCAAAGCTCTTATCGATGACCTTGCAAATTTCGGAAGTCCGGTAATTCTCTTTTCCGGAGGAGAACCAACCCTGAGAAAAGACCTGTCTGATCTTGCGGCTTACGCTCGTGAAAAGGGAATGAGAGCCGTAATTTCCACAAATGGTACACTTATAGACCGGGATATGGCAAAGAAATTAAAAGACGTCGGGCTTTCTTATGTAGGAGTCTCCCTTGATGGGATAAGAGAGACAAATGACAAATTCAGAGGAATGAAGGGAGCATTCGATGCAGCTCTCAGAGGACTTCACAATTGCCAGGAAGAAGGCATAAAGGTGGGCTTGCGTTTTACGATAAACAAGCAAAATGTCAGGGATATTCCTGCAATCTTTGACCTGCTTGAAGAAGAACAAATTCCGAGAATATGTTTCTATCATCTGGTTTATGCAGGTCGGGGCTCGGAAATGGTAAATGAGGACCTTTCTCTTGAGGAATCCAGACAAGCTGTAGACTTGATACTCGAGAGGACAAGAAAACTTCATGAAAAAGGTTTTCCTGCCGAAGTCCTGACCGTGGACAACCATTGTGATGGTCCTTCCCTGTACATGAAACTACTAAAAGAGAATCCTGAGAGAGCTGCTGAGGTACTTGAACTCCTCTCCATGAACCAGGGAAATTCGTCGGGAATAGGTATAGGGTGTGTATCCTGGGATGGTTCAGTACATGCCGACCAATTCTGGAGGCATTACTCCTTTGGGAATGTGCGGGATCGCCCGTTCAGTGAAATATGGAATGACCTCAGCGATGAACTCATGGCTGGGCTTAAAAATCGAAAACCTCTGATAAAAGCTCATGGAGACCGCTGTGCCCGATGTAAGTGGCTTGATGTTTGCAATGGAAATTTCAGAGTAAGGGCCGAAGCCGTATATGGGAACATCTGGGCAGATGACCCTGCGTGTTATCTTACAAAAGAGGAAATTGGATATTATAAGGTCTGAAACCCCCTTTCAGGCTCTATTTAATTATATTTTTATTCCCCCCGTATATACAAGGTTGATCCCAAAACTCAAAACTGCTTCTCAAAATATCGTATCATGAATAATCAACCTAGCGTATCTATTCCAAATATGTAAAAATATAGATTTTGAATTCACAGTAAGAAGAAAAATCGTCAAGTACGTACATCCCTAAGTTATTTTCAAACAAAAATATGAACCTTGAACCTTGTACTTTCCGAAAAAACTGCAAAAAAGAAAAGGGCACGGAGATTTTCCGTGTTTGCCTTGTATTCTGCGTTTATCTTTTCTCTTGGGTTAGTGAGGAAATTAAGCAATTAACTATAATCAGAGCCTCATAACCAAGGTATTTATTTTCAACATTTATATTAAGTAATGTCAATGCTGTAGTGGTTATGATTTCTGGGATTATTACCGATAACCGCCGTGGTGACCGCCATGATGATTGTAACCACCATGATGATTGTAACCACCGTGGTGATTGTAGCCGCCATGATGATCGTAGCCACCATGATGATCGTAGCCACCATGATGATCGTAGCCACCATGATGATCGTAGCCACCATGATGATCGTAACCACCGCGGTTGTAACCTTCATTGCCATTCTTTGCGCTTACTGCAGCAGCTGTCACTGACACTACAAAAAGAACTACCATTAAAATAGTCAGTGTCTTTTCGATCCTATTAACTATTTGTTTCCCCATTTGTTAACACCCCAAATTTTTGTATAAAATAATACAATTCTAAGGTTGTTAGTATTTCAACTCACTTCCTTTAGCAGATATACTGCTTAAGTATAATTTTACCAATTAATATGCCAAATTTATTTATAGAGGAATATATTATTGGTAAAATTATATCCTCATATTATATGTCGCTATATTCTCCGTTGGTGAAAATGGCTCTTAATTGCATCACTACAACGGTATTATTTAGCTAATATAATATTAGAAGAAAAATAAATATTAATAATATATAAATATTGAGCTTATTAAAAAATTACTACAATATCCTACGTTTCGCAGATTTACACAAAAATGATGAAGTATAGAATTTTTATATCATTTCGCGGTAGATCTTAAGTCAACAATTCATAAATCATATTTTTTGCGAACTTTTCATGTTACTGATTCTGTTTTCATTTACATTACGACCCAATAATTTTTTATATAAATATTCGTTTATCCATGCCAAATACATATTGAAAATTTCAGGAGAAGTTACGAGAAAAAGAAACGGATAAGTCGATCGCAAGAATTGAACTCCGCGACTAATATTACAAGGAATATGTGGAAAAAAGAGTGTACGATAACGTGGCTGAATGTTGAAGGGTTTGAATTTGAAAAAGAAATGAATTCCGTGCAGTATCACCAATAACAATATAATATATCCAAACTAATAGTATGATGTTGTCAATACTGTAAAATCAAAAAATAAAACTGGCAGCTTTTCTATTATAAAATTAAATTTGAGAGGAAAGTAACTGCAGGAAAAAAACAATTGTGGGAGTATTTCTGGAAAAATGGGGGAAATTTAAAGTGTCATCTTGCTATGTTAATACTTTAGAGCCTGGGAATCCTTTCAGGGACTGGCTTGTTGAAGAAGTCGTTGGGTATCGGCTCAAGAATAAAAATTGTTCCGTTAACGTTTTTAAATACAAATCCTCTCATACGGTTTGCAGGTACCAGTTCAAGGGTGAACATTTCAGCGTTATGGCAAAGTTTTTTGCCGAACCTACTGGCCAGCTGAAAGATTATAACCCGTACAAAGGAATGATGAATGAATATCGGAACCTTAAAAAGGCCACTTCTGTAATAAATGTTGCAAGACCTCTTGCAATCAATAAGAAATTCAATTGCGTCCTCATAACCGAACATATACCTGGAAAATCTCTGGGCTGGTATATCAGACATGAAGAAAAGCTTTATGAGAGGCTTGCTGCAGTTGCGCACATGCTTCGACAGCTCCATGAAAACACAAAATCTTCCTACAATAAGGAAAATGAGTTCAGAAATTATCATGAAGTAATGGGTCATCTGAAACTAGATCATGACACCAGAGAGACTTTCAATAAATTGCTTGGAGAATGGTGGTATAGTTCCCTGCTCAACAGGGAATACGGATGCATGGTTCATAGGGATGTCAATCTTTCCAATTACATCTTTTGCAAAGATAAACCCTATGCCCTCGATTTTGAAAGTTCTTGGTTCCAGGCAAACCCTGTGAGGGATCTTGGAATTCTTTCCGCAGAACTTAAAAATGAATTCGAATTGCACAAAGGCGGTGGCTGGAAAGCTGAACCGTACATAGGGAATTTTCTATGGGAATACAGCAGAGATGAAAAGGATTTTAAATACATTACTAGAATTTTGCCTTTTTTTATGAGTATAGGACTTCTCCGTTCGGCAAGAATTCACCAAGGCAGCTATAGAAGTTATCTCATCAGAGAAGCAAGTGAATGTTTAAAGGCAATTAATTATAGATAAAAAGGAAATTGAGTAAAATCTTAAATAAAAGGGACATGGGAGGAAAGAGTATAGTGGGGAATCTAGACACTGAAGCAGACGAAAGTAAAATTACATTTCTAAGCCATTCTCTCGAAAAAGGAGAGAAGGCATTTGAGAGCTGCCATATAAAAGGCGTTATCTTTGACTGTTACCAGACCCTCGTTGATATTCATACTGAAGAACATAGCTTGGAAACATATCAAGTGCTGAGCGCATGGCTCGCCTATCAAGGGGTAAAAATAGAGCCGAAAAAACTCTGGGATACTTATATTTTTAAGGTACAAGATAGAATGGAGCATTCGAAGGAAATATATCCTGAAGTCAGAGTAGAAGAAATCTTTGCCGAGATTTGCAGGGAAAATTCGGTCTGGAAAATCGATGAAAAAAGCCTTGGAGTAGAGACTTCAAGAGTATTTCGAGCAGCTTCTATAAGGAAACTCCAGGCTTTTCCTCAGAGTATAAAATTAATTGAACATTGCATAAACCTTCCAAAGTGTATCGTTTCTAATGGACAGAGAGTTTTTTCCGAACTGGAACTAAGGTTCCTTGGTCTTTACGATTATTTCGACTTCGTTATCTTCTCATCGGATGTAGGATATAAGAAACCTGACCTCAGACTTTTTATGACTGCTATCAAAAAGATGGGTTTTGAACTCGAGCCCAAATGCATCATTTCAATAGGGGATTCTTATGAAAACGAGATACTACCTGCAAAAAAGCTTGGAATGCGTACCATGCATATTGAAGAGGCATGGAAACATTTCGGTCTGATGGACTGATTTTCAAAATAAATCACTTCAGTTTTTTATTAGAGTAAATGATTTGTTTCATCTTTAATTAACATTGAAAATTACAGTATAGATTTACAAAAATTATGGGCTTAATAAGGCTTTATTCCTTCTGAAACTCTAGATACCTTTGATTGAAGGGTGTAGTAAATGCCTTATTCCTTTTTTGATTCAATGATAAATTAATGATGCTCTCGAGAGTATCAGAAAAAAATCTGTTTTCCTTATGAAGTTGCAGCTTTTTATCATCGTCCCCAAAGAGAGAATGTTACCTTACATTGGCAGATATGTCCTAGTAAAGCCAATAAAAAAGTTAAAACATATTTACATATGAAAGGAAAATCCGCTGGTTTTTCCATATTTAAGAAAGAAACATATTTTGAAGTTTACCTGAGAAGCGAGCTACTTGAGAAATATTATTGGAATTACAAAAAGATGCAGTGTAAAAAAGGAATATTTTTCGATTAATATACATACACATCTATAGATTAGGAATTAAATATCTATAAATATTATAAAATTAATTAGATTTCGTAAAAGTATAGGAAAGTCCAAGACTTTGGCTAAAAGTGTCAGAATAAATAGCAGTGATCAAAAAAAGGACATTCCATGATAAGTGCGATTAAAGGAGGAAAAATGCATACTTCCTTAATAATCATACAATATACAGATATTAATACAATCCTTCCTCATGTTGATTATTTTGCAAAAAAGTATAATTTGAGTAGAGCCGATGTAATAAAAAACGTACTTTATCAATACTTCGAATATCAAACACCAGAAAGATCATTAAAACAGAAAGAGCAAGAACGTAGTAGAGAAATAAGCTTGCAGCTGACTCTACAAAACAAATATATCCCAATTTTTTTCGATATAGATTTCCAGAACAAATATTTAGGTACTAATTCTTTCACGAATATGATAATTACTGTTAACATACTAAATAGGTTTTTTAACTCAGGAGTTCCATTAAAAATTTTGACCAGAGAGCAATTAAAGCATACATTGAATCCTCAAACAATTTTAAATTTTGAAGAACTTCTTATTGAAACATTCCGTCAGCCCTGGAATTCCGTTTATAAGTATGATTTAGAGCTTCTCGGTAATTTAGATTTCTTTAAAATAATAGTCAGAAGAAATTGTACAATGATGAGAAGAAAGAGGATCACAAAAATAAAAAGAGTAGACAGAAGAGAAGAATATAAGAAGTGAATAAAAAAATGAACTTAATAAAGAAGTCATAGCAAACGGATGAAAAGATCGACGAATAGTAAAAGCGAGAATGACCATTCCCAATTACTCATAATTGTCCAAGTCATAAAAAAGTAGAAAAAAGAAGGAAGTTAACTTTTTCTAAGCCGAATCCGAGCTAAGGATAAGCTGAGATTCATTTTTTGCATTTTTAACTTGCAATCTCTTTTCTTTCTCTCCAATCTTTCTAAAACTTCACAGAATTTTCTTGGCAACTGTTACCTTCTAACAGCGTTACTATACGCTAATTATACTAGAATTAATGTTATAAATTGGAAACGTTTTCTTTTTTGTAAATTGTTTTTTCAAAGACAAATGTAATCAATAAAAGTCAAATTTATACTCCGCCTAGAATATTAGATAGGTATTAAACAGTGAGGAATATTTACTTCACTCAAAACCAGATATATTTAAATAATCGCAAGCACTCTAAACCCCAAGAATTCTTACACTATTTCCCAATCATGGAGTGTCTTTATGACAGAATCAGAAATTCCAAAAGAATATAATGCAAGCGAGGTTGAGGAAAAATGGATGGAGAAGTGGAATCTCTCCATGTACCATTTCAACTGGGGAGAAGATACCCGCCCCCAGTATATTATTGACACCCCACCTCCTTATCCCACAGGTAATTTCCATATAGGAAATGCACTTAACTGGTGTTATATTGACTTTGTTGCCAGATACAAACGTATGCGAGGATACAATGTGATGTTCCCCCAGGGCTGGGATTGTCACGGCCTGCCAACTGAAGTCAAGGTTGAAGAAATTCACGGAATAACAAAAAACCAGGTTCCACGTGCAGAGTTCCGTAAGATGTGCAGGGAACTAACTGCAGGAAACATTGACAAGATGCGTAAAACAATGCTGCGTTTAGGCTTTTCTGTGGATTGGAGCAACGAATTCGTTACCATGGAGCCCTCATACTTTGTAAAAACACAGAAGTCCTTTGTCAAGATGTATAATAAAGATTATATTTATCATGAGGAACATCCTGTCAACTGGTGCCCCCGCTGTGAAACCGCCATTGCTTTTGCAGAAGTCGAATATGAAACAAGGCAAACAAAGCTTAACTTCGTCCATTTCGACAAAGTGGACATTGCAACCACTAGACCCGAACTTATGGCAGCTTGCGTTGCAGTTGCAGTAAACCCTGAAGACAACCGTTACAGCCAATATATAGGTCAAGAGCTTACAGTTCCACTTTTTGGCCAGAAAGTGACTTTGATTGCCGATGAGGACGTTGAGCCTGAATTTGGAACAGGCGCTGTAATGATCTGTACTTTTGGGGACAAACAGGACGTACGCTGGTGGGTAAAATACGAACTGCCTCTAATAAAAGCCATAGATAAGCAGGGCAAAATGACAAAAGTGGCAGGCAAGTATGAAGGCATGAGCATTGTGGAATGCAGGGAAGCTGTTATTGCTGATCTGAAAGCTGTAGATTTTCTCTATGACCAGAAACCTCTGGAACAGAATGTCGGACTTTGCTGGCGCTGTGATACCCCGATTGAAATTCTTTCAGAACCCCAGTGGTTCGTAAAGATCGACAATGATGCAATTTTGAAAGCTGCAGATGAGATCAAATGGTATCCTGAATACATGAAAGTCAGACTCCAGAATTGGACAGGCACTATGGAATGGGACTGGTGTATTTCCAGACAGAGGATTTTTGCAACTCCAATCCCGATTTGGTACTGTAAGAAATGCGGGGAGGTTATGGTTGCAGAAGAAAGCTGGCTTCCTATTGATCCAAATGAGGCCGCCCCAAAGAAAGCTTGCGCCTGTGGATCAACCGAGTTTGAACCTGAAACCGATGTGCTGGATACCTGGATGGATTCCTCGATTACGGCATTACACGTTACAGGCTGGGAAAGCGAGCACGAACTTCGCCTGCCTGCTCAGATCCGTCCACAGGGCCATGATATAATTAGAACCTGGGCCTTTTACACAATCCTGCGGAGCTTGGCCCTTGAAGGCAAGAGACCCTGGGATTCTATAGTGATTAACGGTATGGTGCTCGGGCCTGACGGACATAAGATGAGCAAGTCCCTTGGAAATGTTATATCCCCTGAAGAAGTAACCACACAGTACAGTGCCGATGCCTTCAGACAATGGGGCGCAGTCGGCGGCTCCACAGGCTCAGACGTAATGTTCCGTTGGAAAGATGTGGTCTCAGCTTCTCGCTTCCTTCAGAAAATGTGGAGTATATATCGGTTCTCAATGTCTCATCTAAAAGGCTTTGAGCCAAAAGACGCCGAGAAATTCCCCAGAGATTCTCTCCTTACAATTGACAGATGGCTACTGAGCAAACTTAACAGGCTTGTAGATACTGCAACAAAAGAACTTGACGAGTACCAGTTTGATTCCACTTTCAAGGCCATAAGAGGTTTTGCCTGGGAAGTTCTTGCTGATAACTATCTGGAACTCGTAAAAGGCAGGCTTTATGGTGATGAGTCTGAAGGCAAGAAAGCAGCCCAGTATGTTCTCTACAAGACAATGAAAACTCTCTCACTGTTACTTGCACCTTTTATACCCTTCTTTGCAGAAGAACTGTTCTCCAGATTTAGCGATGAGAGTGTCCACACACAAGCCTGGCCGGCAGTCGATGAGAGCTTCATAAGTGAGGAAGCCGAATCTGCAGGGGAACTAATCAAGGATATCACAAGTGAAGTCCGTAGATACAAGGCAGACCTAGGAATGGCACTTAATGCCCCCTTGAAAAAGCTTGAAATCTACAATGCAGATATTGACATAGGAGATATCGCAGGTGCCACAAATTCAGAAATTGAATTGATGAAAGGCGTCCCTTCCTTTGAATATATACCAGTGGAAGTTAAGCCAAATATGGGTATCCTAGGTCCCCGATTTAGGAAAGATGCAGGCGCTGTCGTGAAAGCCCTAAAAACAGAAAATCCTGTTGTAGTTGAAGCTCAAGCAGCTTCAGGAAAAATAACCGTTAATGTAAACGGCAAATCGATAGAACTTGAACCCGAAGCCTTAGAGATAAGAAAAGAAGTAATTTCTGGCGGTAGAGAAGTCGATGTGCTTGAAGTTAGAGGTGCAGTTGTTGTAATCGTAAGGTAAGCAAAAGCTTACCTTTTTTCATAAAATCGACCGATATAATTCGGCAAATTCTTTTTTCGGGTTTTTAAAAATATTTGAAGGCAGGAGATCTTGAAATCAGACTCCATAAACTTTAATTTCGACTGTAGTCCTATGCGTCATTTGTAAAACAGAGTTTACTCACATTTTCTTTCATATATTCTTTAGCTTATTACTACTGAAGTATTATTTGAAGGGGCATAAAAACAAAATCTTAGTATACACATGAGAAAAAGATATGATTTATTCAACTTAAATTGAAAATTTCTACAAAAGTTGAAATATCGAAGATAGGGCATTTAAAAATGCCCAATAGCACTAGAAAATATTTTAGATTTTAATAGTTCAGGACAGTGAGAGAATAATAGAATTGCTAGATGAATTTACATTACAGAAGAGTTAGTCAATCAAATGTAAATATTTGGATCTTGATGGTTCCTGTAAGGATAATAAATAATTATTTAATTAAAGTGAAAAAATAAGGACTCCCTTTTCCAATGTGAAACTATATATAGATCTAGGTAATCTGTTTCAGAAATGTATTATTTAGACCTGGAGTTCTTATGACAAAAGTCGAAAAGGTACTACTATTACTCAAAAATATGGTGTACGAAAGCACCAGCCCGCAGGAAACTCTCAAGTTTGCAAAGTATTACAGGAGTAAAAATCTCGACGTGCTGGTTATTCTCTGGGGTCCTATGGGAGTCCTACTTGGAAAAAAAGATAAAACAAGAGGATCACCAAAATATGATGCCGCCGTCCAGGAATGCATCGATCTAGGAGTAGAGTTTAAATGCTGCCAGCTTGCCTCAGACATGATTGGGCTTAAGAAAGAAGAATTAATCCCTGGAATTGAATTTATCTGCTCAAAAGAAGTGGCTGAACTCTTTTTTAGATACACGGAAGAAAACCAGCTAATCATTACTTTCTGATCCGTAGATATTCAAAAAAATAAAATCAGGAACTTAAAAATAGCGGTCTTAACAATTATATGTGTTTTACTATATCTTTTTCTTAAGTAAGGTTTTCCTCAATCTAATCATACTCTAACTCTGGTCCTTAAACCAAAAAATATGTGGCTGAGATCGATATTTGAAACATTTAACATAAATTTAGACTCAATTATATCCATATCAAATCCTGGCTACTCTTTCAAGATTCGCTTAAGTTACATCTAAGGGAAACGGAATTCTTTACACCTAGTAGCGACGCAAACCTTTTTTAAAAAAGCTTGAGCGAAAATCACTGCTAAATCTAAAACGTTATGACAGTGTGATCAACCAGAGTAACAGAGCAACAGTCAACAGTTGAGGACCAATGCTTGTGCTCAAGAGGGCAAATTTATGGGCAAATAATATTGGTTTGTTCAAACAGACTAATTTATAAACTAAAGTTTTTTTCTGCCTTTATTTGATGGGGGATCGCAGAAAACAGGGAATTTGTTGGTTTTACCGAGTTACCAAACATGGTTTATGGAATATTAAACTAGATCTTAGAATCTTTCAGAAAAATCAGAATTTATAACAGTTTGGAAAAAATAACAGTAAAAATACCACACTAAGGAATGAATTATATGTCAATATCACATAATTAGGATAAAAATGGGTTTTAATATAATATAGACTTTAAAATAATGAGTTAACACTGAAATATTTTAGCGATTTAGTCAATTAATTTTTAATGTATGGAAAGAAAATAATTTAAGCAGGTGATTTCATGCTTTTCGAGGATTACGAGTTAAACGAGGAAGAAAAAGTTCTCTTACAAAAGGTTCTGGGTGGAGATATAGCTCTCCGCAAGATTGAGGAGTTTGCAGATCCATTAACTTCAGTAAAACTCAGACGGCTTGCAATACAGGAGTTTGCAAAACTCGAGTTTGAGCATATTCAGAATTTTTCCTTTGATGTCGAAGTCGCATCGAAAAAGAACATTGAAAACATGATAGGTGCAGTTCAGATTCCCCTCGGAATTGCTGGGCTTCTGAAGGTAAACGGCGAATATGCGAATTCTGAATACTATATCCCACTTGCTACAACAGAAGGAGCTCTTGTTGCCAGTGTAAATCGTGGCTGTTCAGTTATCACGAAATCAGGGGGAGCAAACGTAAGGGTTTTTGAAGACGAGATGACCAGAGCACCTGTTTTTAAGCTTGATAGTCTTAGTAGAGCTAAAGAATTTTATGAATGGGTAAAATGCCCTGAAATTTTCGAACAGATGAAGGCAGTTGCCGAGAAAACTACACGCTTTGGAAAACTGCTTTCCATAAAACCCTTTATAACCGGCACATATGTCTACCTCAGGTTTTCGTACGATACAAAAGACGCCATGGGCATGAACATGGTAACTATAGCTACTGAGGCAGTGATGCACCTGATAGAAGACGAATTTGGAGCACATCCTGTCACCGTTTCAGGAAACATGTGTACCGACAAAAAACCGGCCTCTATCAGTACAATTCTGGGAAGAGGAAAAACTGTCGTAGCCGAAGTTACTATTCCAAAAGAGATTGTAAGGAATACCTTGAAATGTACTCCTGAATCCATGTTTGAGGTCAACTACAGCAAAAACCTGCTTGGATCTGCGAGAGCAGGAGCACTAGGCTTCAATGCCCATGCAGCAAATATTATTGCTGCGATTTATCTGGCCTGTGGACAGGATGCAGCCCATGTTGTTGAAGGAAGCACTGCAATTACGAGCATGGAGCTAACAAAATATGAAGAAATTCACTGTTCTGTTACTCTGCCTTCCCTGCCTGTGGGAACCGTTGGAGGAGGTACTGGTCTTGGGACCCAGAGAGATTGCCTGAATATTCTCGGCGTTACAGGCGCAGGTGACGTTCCCGGAACAAACTCTAAGAAATTTGCGGAAATCGTAGCTTCTGCCGTGCTTGCAGGAGAAGTTAACCTTATAGGAGCTCAGGCTGCAGGACACCTGGCCCGTGCCCATGCTCAGCTTGGTCGTGGAAAGTTCTAACGCAACCGTTGCGCCGGTTGATCACGCCGATAATGCCGTTTAGATTTAGCAATAGTTTTCGCTCAAGCCTTTTTTGAAAAGGCTTGTGATCACGCCGACAGGGCTTGGGAATAAGATTCTCAAATCCAAACATTGCTCGGATTTTCGATCAAACTTTTTTTAAAAAGGTTTGTGGTCAAGCTTTTTTAAAAAAGGCTTTTATTGGGCCAATTTTTAATTACTTTTTTTTGCTAATCTTCCAGGTAAGGAGAGGAAGCAAGATTATTTAAACTTAAATAATAATATTTTCTTGGAGAATTCAATAGAAGGAAAACTCAATAGGGGCAGCGGCAACAAGATTAGAAAACTGGCCTAAATTTCTATTTTGTTGTTATCATTTTAAGCAGGCTCTAGGCTTGAGTTTTATGCATTTCGCCAATTAATAAAATGCTCGCAAAATATCAGTTAAGACCTGTACAATTAGCCATGAAATAAAACTCACTAATCAGGAACTCACAGAATAAAAGCTGGTAAACTGAGCGAGCTAGAAAAGCTGAAGATAAATGGAAAATTAAGAAAAAATATGGGGGTTAAGTTTCTGGAATATACGCTTCGAATAGGAGGAGAGGCCGGACAGGGGTTGCAGACCATAGGAGGAGCTCTTGCAAAGGTTTTCTCCCGAATAGGATATCATGTATTTACGCACCAGGACTACATGTCCAGGATACGAGGGGGACATAACTTTTACCAGATTCGGTTTTCTGACCAGAAAATATCAGCCTCCAGAGAAATTCTTGATATCCTTTTGGCTCTAGACCTGAACACAATTGAAATCCACAGGAAAAGTATCAATGATGGAGGATTTATTCTCTACGATTCCGAAATTACCAAAAGGAAATTTGAAGAGCCTGAGTTCATAGATATACCTTTCAGGAAAATAGCTCTTGATGTCGGAAAGAATAGTGTTATGGCAAATACGGTGGCAACAGGAGCTGCACTTGGAATGCTTGGTATTGGGCTTGAAGCACTTAAGAATATATTAAGAGAAACATTTGAGAGAAAGGGAAACGAAATTGTCAAGAATAATATTGCCTGCGCAGAGGCTGGGTATAATTATGCTGTTAAAAACTGTCCACGCTGCGAAGCCTTTGGAATCCATGAACCTGAGTACAAAAAATTTATGCTTATAACCGGACTGCAAGCAATCGGGATGGGAGCAATTATGTCCGGCTGTAAGTTCTACTCGGCATATCCCATGTCGCCTTCAACAGGAATCATGGAGTACTTTGCTTCCAGAGCAGAAGAATATAACCTCGTTGTTGAACAGACTGAAGACGAAATTGCAGCCATTAACATGGCCATTGGAGCTTCTTTTACAGGCGTAAGGGCTATGACCGGAACTGCGGGAGGAGGATTCGCCCTTATGGTAGAAGGCCTTTCCCTAACAGGAATGACCGAAACTCCTCTCGTGATCGCGGAAATGCAACGCCCTGGACCGGCTACAGGTTTGCCTACACGCACAGAACAAGGGGATCTGCTTTTTATTCTGCATGCAGGCCACGGAGAATTTCCAAGAGTAATTTTCGAGCCAGGAACCCCAGAGCAGGCTTTTTATCTGACTAATAAGGCTTTTGAACTTGCGGAAAAATATCAAATCCCTGTGTTCATCCAATCTGACCAGTATCTTGCGGAGTCCGAATGGACCTTTGAGAACTTCGACTTGGACAACCTGATATATAATGATTATCGGGTAAGAGAAAAAGACCTTGAAGGTATTGAGGTATATAAACGTTATAAATATTCCAGCACAGGAATCTCTCTTCTTGCGATCCCTGGAGAAGCCGGAAAACATCTCGTCGTAGCAGATAGCGATGAGCATGACCAGGAGGGACATATCATAGAAGATTCCGAGACTCGGATCAAAATGGTTCAGAAAAGGTTACTGAAGAAATTACCGCTTATAAAAAAAGAGATTGAAGCTCCGCTTTTATATGGGGATCCTTCCCCAAAAATCGTGCTTGTAGGACATGGTTCTACCTACGGTGTAATAAAAGAAGTAGTTGATACGAGTTTTAAAGATAAAAAAGTTGCAATGGTTCACTTCAGCCAGATTTACCCTCTTTCCGAGAGGGACAGATTTGATTATATTGAGCTTTTTGAGAACGCAGATCTTACGATTTGCATAGAAAACAACGCCAGTGGCCAATTTGCAAAACTTATAAGGGCAGAAACAGGATTTGAGTTCTCCCACCAAATCAGCAAATATGATGGCAGACCTTTTACAATCGAAAACCTGAAGGAGGAGCTGCATGCCTACATCTGAAGATTATAAAGGACAGATTCCGGCCTGGTGCCCTGGTTGTGGGAATTATAATATTCTTTCGACCATTAAGAATGCACTTGTAGAGCTTGGTATAGAGCCGTGGGAAGTTCTTGTGGTTTCAGGAATAGGGCAAGCTGGAAAACTTCCCCATTATATTAAGTGCCATACTTTCAATGGACTGCACGGAAGAACTCTGCCCGTAGCTACGGCTGCGAAACTTGCCAACCATTCCCTTAACATAATCGCGGTTGCAGGAGATGGCGATTGCTATGGGGAAGGAGGAAATCATTTCCTTCATGCAATTCGCCGAAACTCAAATATTTCTCTGTTTGTGCATAATAACCAGGTTTATGGACTGACTAAGGGACAGGCTTCTCCTACTACAGCTGAAGGAACCCACACAATAATTCAGCCATATGGTGTTCTTCAGGAACCACTAAATCCTCTTTCTATGGCAATTTCTCAAAATTGTAGTTTTGTAGCCAGGGGTTTTGCAGGAGATCAAGAATATCTTAAAGATCTGATGAAAGCTGCTATTACACACAAAGGTTTTGCTCTTCTTGATATTCTTCAACCATGTGTCACTTTTAACAAGATAAATACTTTCAAATGGTATAAGGATAGAGTATATAAACTTGGGAACGACTATGATCCTTCAAATCAAGTTAAAGCCTTTGAGAAATCTTTAGAATGGGGAGACAAAATCCCTAATGGTATTTTTTACAAACACGAGAAAGAGATATATGAGGAAGGAGTACCGGCAATTCAGGAGAATCCTCTTGTAAGGCAAAAGTTTTCTATTGAAGAAGTAAAGTACGAAATTGAAAAATTTTATTAAAATATCTTCTTTTTATTTTTATATTAAATAATTTCCTGAAACTTTGGGTCGTGCACTATTAGTTAGTTGATGTTATTTCCAAAATACTCTCGCATAACACCTTTTTCAATATAGTAAAGTTAATAGCATGCTTGATACACGAAACGTCATGCATTTCCAGCAATGGAAAGTTAATTATGAAAACATCAACCACATAATGATAGACGACCAAGCGTGGTAGAGCTTGTTACAAATTTAAAAGAAATTAAGCAGATCCTAGCCTAAGTAGATTTCTGGAACCTAATTCACAACCAAAAAAGAAAAACAAAAGATAGTGATAGGAAAAATCCCTGAATAGGGATATTAAAAGATCAGTTCTTAAGCTTCAGCTTTTACATTTTTTCATTTATGGAAAAGCCCTTCTTTTGCCATGTGAAGGTACTTGTTGGACTCCTCAATTTTACTGGCAGCTTCTAAGATATTTTCGGAAGCTTCAAGAAAACCATCCTTTTTGGCTTTCTGAGCCCACTCTTTGAAGCTCTGTATGTGGCTCTCGTTATGCTCGATCCAGTGTTCAATCAAATTCGAAAGATTTTCGTGACTGAGTTCTTCAGTAATAGTTGTCCCTCCTATTCAAATATATGAGATTCATGGTATAAATGACCGCTGGATATAATTAAAACTTTTGTCAAGATTCAATAAAAACTATAAAAATATATAAAAAAGAGGCTCTCTAGAAATTCTATAGAATGCTCTTTTATCAAAGAAATAACTTGGATAAAGGATTCGTGTATTTTGTTCAACTTTTGACGAACTATTTAGGTATGGATGACAGGTACGGATGACATGTTCGTCTGTGAGATAACTGAGTGGGACAAAAAAGAGAAAAGTTAAAGCCGAAGCAAGTGCGGAGTAACCATTTTTCCGATATGTACTAACGGCTTTATGTGCTAACGGCTTTTTATATTTTAATATGTTCTTGCCACGTAAACACGAGTTTCGGTTTCTTCCCCGCAGACAGGGCATTTTTCCTTTTGGTTGCCTTTCTGCTCCAAAGGAATTCCAAGGATGCCTGCACCTATTACGTCCTCCATAGCAAGTCCGCATTCTCTCTTTCCACACCAAGGAATTGTTGCAACCCCATCCTGAATTTTTTCTTTTACTTCTTCAAGTTCAGTACACTCAAATATACGGTTTTCAAGTTCAGTTTTCGCTTTTTGATATAGGTTTTCGTGGATTTTCTCAAATTTTGAACTCACGCCAATTTCAATGTCAGGAAGTGGGACTTGTTCTTTTTCTCCTGTATCTCTCCTGACAGCCATAGCAACATTATTTTGAAGATCCCTAGGACCGATTTCTAGCCTGAGAGGTACACCTTTCATTTCCCATTTATAATACTTTGCTCCTGGACGAAGGTCACTTGCATCGATTTCGACTCTGATGCCAGCTTTGATCAAACGTTCCTGAACATCTTTGCAAGCTGCAAGCACATCTTCTGCTCCTTTCTTGAAGATAATCGGGATAATTACAACCTGTACAGGCGCGATCTCTGGGGGCAAAACTAGCCCTTTATCGTCTCCGTGAATGGAAATTGTAGCTGCAATTGATCTCTCAGAAATCCCGTAACAGGTCTGATAGGCATAACGCTGCTCTCCATCAGGGGCTTCATATTTAATGTCAAAAGTCTTTGCAAAATTATCCCCTAAATGATGGACAGTACCTATCTGAAGGGTCTTTCCATCAGGCATAATCGCATCAAGAGCATCGGTATAGTCTGCACCAGGGAATTTATCCCAATCTGGTCTCCTTGAGCGGAGTACAGGAACTCCAAGTCTGCGGTATATTTCAGTGTAGAGCTTGATAGCTTCTTTAACCTGAGATTCTGCATCTTCCCAGGTAGCATGGACTGTATGAGCCTCTTTAAAGGAAGTAATCTCTCTAAGCCTTATCAAAGGACGAGTATGTTTTGTCTCGTAGCGGAAAGTATTAACTATTTGATAGATTTTGACAGGGAAATCCGCATGGGACCTGACCCACATTTTGTACATAGGATAAATGGCAGTCTCACTTGTTGGGCGAAGAGCCAGAGGAATATCAAGAGGATCCCTTCCTCCATGGGTCACCCAGTACACCTCGTCTTCAAAGCCTTTGATATGCTCGGCTTCTTTCATGAACTCGTTTTCAGGGATAAGAAGAGGAAAAAGAGCTTCCTGGTGTCCACTGTTATCAAGAATTTCCCTTATAATGTTGTAGGTATTTCTCCGGATTGCAAACCCAAAGGGATACCAGACATACAGCCCTTTTACAGGATAGCGAACATCCATTATTTCGGCCATCCACAGAAGTTCATTATACCATTCGCTGAATTCCTCTTTTGGGGGAAGTGCTGCTTCTTTTTCGCTTTCTACCATACCTTCACCGTGTTATCACAATCTAAAATAACTCTTAAATTCCAAATAAATTGAATAAACTATTATATTGGTCAAATAGACCGTTAAATTAGTTTAATTTTGAAAGGCACGAGTAAATTCCAGCCTAATGTCTTCAATGCCAATAAGAATTTCGAATGAAATCTACAGTTTTTTTGAGCCAGTTTAAGGATCTGCTCCAAGATAGAGAATATCCTGCAGCCCTGCTGTCTCTTTTGGAGGTTCTATAGAACACCTTTCCGGATCATCATATCTTGAGATACGTGGCTCTTGAGATATGCGGCAGTCTAATGTTAAATTGCTCGTATAGCCCACAATATGCCTGCCTTTATGGAATAAAAGTTAATAACTATATTGGAAGTATGCCCCCAATGAGTCAAGGCTGTAAAAATCGGAAAAAAGAATTAATCTCCTCCTAGGGGCTGAACATTATCTGAGACATCATGTAGGAGTTCGGATTTGTCAACATCGAAAACGATCATGCCGGTATTTAGCTTTTCGGCTTCTTCTTTGGAGAGTTTGGTAGCCTTTGCCTTCTTTGAGATTATCGCGCTGTTTCCAAGAGGATCTTCGACTATGACTGTGATTTTTCTCTTGCCCTCAATAACATCTTCAAGCATACTCAGGAGCTCCTCGCTGCGTGAAGATTTCTCTTCGTCTCCCTGTACCCACCTGCTGGCGGTTATAAGGACATCTCGGATCCTTTGTAGTACACCTTCAATATTCGTTATGTATGACTCCGAAACCGATCCAGGTTCTATGGTAACTCCCATCTCTGGGACGCGGATTGTTCCGGAGGTCGAACGGATGACCCTTGCATCTAGGTCTTCACTCGTTTCAACTGGTATCTCATAGCGCATGGGCTCCTTACTCGAGAGAATCATGGTATCTGCAAAACGGAAACTGCACTGGCATCTCGCACTGACGTACAGAATCTCCCCAAAATAGGGAATATTATCTCTCTGCCAGTTCATCACTAGATCTGTCTGGCACAGAGGGCAGCAGATTTTTGTTTCAAACCTGTCCTGTTTATAAAAATCCGGATTCAATATTTTCCACCAGTAATTTTGGATCTGTCGATCTTAATACCTGTAGGGGTTACAATTACGGTATTTCCTTTGACACCTGCAATATCCCCATGGACATCGATAACAACATCTTTCAGTTCTTTTAAAACTCTATCTCTCAGCAGGTCATCTCCCCTGATATTTGAAATATCTATCATCAGGATATTTCCATTATAAATTTCCTGCTTGAGTTGGGATACCTGGTTGATATTCGAAACCTCCGCAATTTTTACATAAGTTTCTGCAGGCTCATCCTCGAGAACTTCTTCATATTTGCTGAGATCAATTTCAGTATAATCCTCGGGACTGGTTGAACTTTTTACATTGCTGCCAAGGAGCTTGTCTATGAGTTTTGCCATTTATGCGCACCTTTTCTATTTTCAAAATTCGAATCGCACTGTCCTATATTGAAATCTATATTAATTAATTTTGCTATTATAAAGCTGATCCTGATTTTCTTTATGCTTCAGGAAGTTTTCGCTTCCTATCCGTAGGTTTCGCTTAATAAAAATATATTTTGTTTTATGATAGCTTTCAAAATTCCGCGTTCCAGAGTTTATCTCCTACATGGGTTATTGACTTTATGGCTTTACCTGAAGTAGCTTCGACCATTTTCGCTCCTTCCATAAGGGCCTTTCCTATTGCAAGAGGTTTGCGATGACTCTCTTCCACTATGATTACAAGATCTCCGTCTTTTATCTCAGGATCGGCAGCCACGACCCCTGGAGCCATTATATCTGCGCCGTTTGAAACAAAACGGATAGCCCCTTTATCCACGGTTACAATACGCTTTTGAAGTTCCATCTCAAGAGCTCCGTGGACGGTAGGAAAAAGATGTCCTTCAATTTCGAAAAGCAAAGGCTTGCCATCCACAAGGATGATGGAATATTCCTCAAGAGTAATTTTTTCCAGGGTTTTATTTTCCAGCCCTAACATTTCTTCGCCGAAAGTTGATACAAGATCTTTTAACATCTTATTCTTGACATTCTTCCTCAGTTGAACTCTTGATTTTACTTTCAATTAATCACCGGATTTCAAATGTTATATGTTATTTATAGCATAGGGATTTTGTGCCTTTTAAATCTTATGTGGAACTATGTGGTTTCCTGAAACAGATTTCTGTTGTGTTATTGGATTTTTACCTAGAATATTTCCTCCGAACTTACTCCGGGTATTTTTTATTCAAATTTTACAAAGAGCACTGCAAGCAGCGCAACGGCGCTTCCAAAAAATACGGTCTCATAACCTAAGGGTTCCAAAAAGAAGCTTCCAAGGACCGGACCCAGCCCGAGCCCTGCATAAATTCCAGTATTGAAAAAGCCCATTACAAAACCACTGGAACTGATTCTTGAAACAGCCGTAATAAGCCCTACGACTGCGGCCCCTCCCCCTGCCCCTATTAGAATAAAAGCCAGGAAGGGTAGCTTTACTGAGAGAAGGATACCTACTGCTGCAAGGATTATTCCTGTTCGTACTATATTTTTAGAATTGATACTCACCCTGCCTGCAATCAGGGAACCTAGCATTGCAGCTAGATACGAAGCTGAAATTGCCAACCCTAGTTCGGGCTTTGTCAGAAAGCCAGCACTGTAATCCGCATAGTTTGCAGTTAATAAACCTGTAGTTCCATAAAAAAGCACTGAAATTCCCCAAATTTTTCCAAAATTGGTTTTAAACAGGGTTTTTCTGGTTTTTTGCAGGTAACTTTTTAGTTCTGTAAGTAAAGAGGTATCTTGCTGGTTTCTTACAGGATTTTCACTTTCTAGAAGCGTTAACTTTTTCTCTTTTTTATCATTTCTGTTCGAAGAAAGAAGCTTTCCAATTTTCGAGAGAAGGAGAATGCAGGAAAGTCCTGCTAGGAAAGTGAAGCTAACTATTGCTGTTTTAATTCCAAACCCGGCAAACATTCCTGAAAAGAAAACGCCTGCAGCCAGCCCGGCGTTTAGCAGGAAGTTAAACTCTCCAAGGCTTTGTTGACTGTCCTCCCATTCTGCAAGTATAGAAAAAGCTGCAGGAAAAAAAGCTCCACAACCTACTCCTTCTAAGAACCTGAAAATTCCAAGAATCCATGGGCTATTCGAAAATGAAATAACAAAACCTGATAAGGCAGTCAACAGCATGCCAAATCTGATCACCCTCAGGTTTCCGATCCTGTCTGCCAGGATTCCGAGGGGCACAAGAGCAAGAAAAGCCCCCATGAAATATCCGGAATATAGGAGACTTGAAATTGCAGAACCTTTGCTGTCTCCTCCAGCAAGTTCTGGAAGGATAGGGATTACTGCATTTGAGAGTCCCTGAAGCGCAAAAACTGAAAAATAAAGTGTTAATTTTTTGAAGTTCATAAGCTCTTCTACTTAATATACAACATTATACTGGTTTTTTACTCGATACTTATTTTTCGTGGCTTCTAAAACTACTCTTATTTCTAGAAACTACTTTATTTCTCGGAATCAATTCTATTGCTAAGAATTGATCTATTTCTAAAAACCGCTCTTCTTTTAAAAATCCTTCTGAATTTCGGGAAATTACATGAAATAAATATATTAAGCAACGCTTTTTACGATTCTATCGAAAGGAACTTATTGACATAAAACTAGTAAAACGCCTGTTTGATGGATTATTTATTCTTTCAATATAAGGGCACCTGCCAAGATGAAGCCGTTTTCGATAAACAAATTTTCAAAACTCAAAATGTCTGTAAAAAGCCCTGCAATAATCGGGACAATAGAAAGCCCTGCATATGTAGTTGCGTTAAAAAGCCCCATTACAAGACCCCCTATCGGCATTCATTCTGGCAACAACAAGGGCAAAACCTACAGTTGCTACTGCAATATGACTTTTTTATTATAATAAATCGGATAGAATGCATAGCTATTTATAGAATTAGTTTGAATAGGGGTAATGTGAGTAATGTGAGCGGGAAACTTTTTTCACATACCATACCCCCCACTCCCCATATGACCCCCCACTCCCCAACCCGCTTACATTACTTCTACTTATCAATCTAATAATTAACAATTAAATCTTTTTCTTACAATTTAACCTTTTAGTTTCTTTTTTCTTAGACTCTCAGTTTATATCATAGAATTCCATTCAATTTATTGGAATTTCACTTTGCGTTTACGTTTTTGCCTACGATGGAAAATGGATTAGAAAGAATTATTTTTAGAGAAAGTTGTTAGTTCCTATCCTTTAGCTTGATTTTATTATTGTTTCTCCATCACGATTAAAATACCTGTTCGTTTTTATAATGAGCTTATCCCAAAACTTGAAATTTGCTTCTTGAGCCTTGTATTTCGAATAATCAATCAAGATCATGAAAACAACTTTGAAAATTCCCAACGATTAAGGATAAAGTAGATTTTGAGATAAGCTCAATAATTATTGTGTATCAATGTAATTCTTTTTTAATTATTCTGAATTTTGAGTCTCATTTTGGCGAAAGTGCAAATAATTGTTTATGTAAATTTTTGCCCTAATAGGACTGTATAAAATATAGTCAGTGTTTTTAGGAAAAGGTTATAATTTTTACAGCAGAACATATTTTTTGGCACAAGATTAAAAAATAAATTTTTAGAGAAAAGGGATAAGCAGCAAGTAGAAAGAGAAAAATAACTGAAAAATCTGTGTAGAATTAAAGAAATAATATCCGGAAACAGAAAAAGAATTCTCAATTTGTATCTTTTATGCAGAAGAAGCCTTTACAACACTAGGTGTTGTAAAGGCTTGATTCCTATTATTCTTGATCAACAGCTGATTCCTTAGCTATTTCTCTGCTTGTACTTTCATTCCGTAAAGGGATTCTCATTCCATAGAATGAACGCCAGACAAAGAATAACGCAATCAAAAGGAATATACCACCCACATAGGGAGCTACATTTCTGAATGACTCCGAAATAGCGATTTCCATAGCTAACAGGCCAAACAGGGTTGTGAATTTGATAATCGGGTTCAAGGCAACTGACGAGGTATCTTTAAATGGATCACCTACGGTATCGCCTACCACGGTTGCTTCATGTAAATCTGTGCCTTTTTCCTGAAGATCTACTTCCACCACTTTCTTTGAGTTGTCCCAGCACCCACCAGCATTTGCCATGAATACAGCCTGGAACAGTCCGAATACTGCAATGGAAATCAAATAGGAAATAAAAAGTGCCACAGAGTCCTTCCCGGCTATGGGAGCAGAGAGACAGGAAAACGCCAGAGTAAAGGAGAATATGGCAATAAATATATTGAACATACCCTGTTGCGCATACTGGGTACAGATTTTCACCACTTCTTTTGACTTTTCTGTGGCTGCTTTCTGACTGGCATTTTCATCAAGCTGTATATTATTTTTGATATATTCAACTGCCCGGTAGGCTCCGGTGGTTACAGCTTGGGTCGATGCTCCGGTAAACCAGTATATTACAGAGCCACCTGCTATTAATCCAAAGATTGTATAAGGATTGAGCAGGGTAAGGATTTCTTCTGGTTGTACTCCAAGAACGTCTTTAATAACAAGAATCAAAGAGAAAATCATGGTTGTGGCACCAACGACTGCTGTGCCGATTAAGACAGGTTTGGCTGTAGCCTTAAAGGTATTTCCTGCTCCATCATTTGCTTCCAGATAGTGTTTGGCTTTGTCGAAATCAGGTTTGAAGTTGAATTCTCTCTGAATTTGTTCCTTTATTTTAGGAATGGTTTCGATAAGCGAGAGCTCGTAAATGGATTGAGCGTTATCCGTTACCGGGCCGTAACTATCAACTGCTATGGTAACAGGACCCATCCCCAGCATCCCAAAGGCCACCAGACCAAATGCGAATATTGAGGGATAAATCATTATTTCGCTCAGGCCAAACCCGCTGGCATAATAGGCAGCGAACATCAGCAATAAGAATACCATACCGATCCAGAATGCGCTAAAGTTACCTGCAACCAGTCCGGAAAGTATGTTGAGAGACGGGCCACCTTCTCGGGAAGCTTTGACAACTTCAGCTACATGCTTGGAATTAGGGCTGGTAAATATCTTGGTAAATTCAGGAATTAAAGCCGCTCCCAAGGTACCACAGCTTATTATTACTGAAAGCACGAACCAGATTTTTTGTAACTGAGCAGGTGCCTCGGAACCAGGGCCCAGCAGATAATAGCTTACGGCAAAGGTTACCACTATAGAAAGAATAGATGTAATCCATACCAAGCTAGTAAGGGGCTGTTCAAAATCGAAATCATCCTTGCTGCCAAATCTTGCTTGACTGAGTGCCTTATTGATATAGAAAGAGGTTACGGAAGTAATGATCATGAGTACACGCATGACGAAGATCCAGGTGAGAAGGGTTCCGGTAAGGGTAGGTTGCACAGCCAGAACAATAAAGGAAACCAGTGCGACTCCAGTTACACCGTAGGTTTCAAATCCGTCTGCAGTTGGTCCTACACTGTCACCTGCATTATCTCCAGTACAATCGGCAATAACCCCAGGATTACGCGGATCATCTTCTTTTATTCCAAAAACGATTTTCATCAGGTCGGAACCTATATCTGCGATTTTAGTGAATATCCCGCCTGCAATACGTAAAGCGCTGGCTCCTAGAGACTCTCCAACTGCAAAGCCTATAAAGCTTGCTCCGGCCAGATCCCTAGGAACAAACAGCAATATAATTAACATCATTACTAGCTCAACACAGACAAGAAGTACGCCTATGCTCATTCCCGCGTCGAGAGCAATGTTTAAGAGTTTCAGGGGTTTTGTTTCCAGGGATGTGAATGCGGTTCTACTGTTTGCCAGAGTATTCATACGAATTCCGTACCAGGCTACACTATAAGAACCCAGTATTCCTATTACGGTACAGGCAAGAATTAGTAATACTCCGCTTAAAGGTGTTTTTTGTAGAAAGCCGAAGTAGAAGGCTATACATAAGCCAATAAAAGCAAATAATATACACAACAATTTACCCTGCTGGATAAGATAAGTCTTACAGGTCTCATAAATTGTGTTAGCCACGTCCAGCATGGACTGGTGGGCTCTGATTTTTTTCACCTTCATAAACTGGTAAAAACCGAATAGCATACCTAATACACAGACCACGATACCCCAGAGCAGCAAACTATTTTGCCCCTGGCTTAAGTTTGGAATTTTAAGATTCGCTTCACTGGCAGATGCCATTGCCGGTGTTAGCGACAGTATGGCCAGGCTAAGAAGGCTTTCTAGTGTTGCCTTGACCACCCTATTTTTTATTACACTTTTCATTTAGCCAATCACTTCTCTCGTTATAATTTTTGGAAGATAAGTTTGAATTCTGTGTTGTTAATCACATATAACGGAAAGGGTAGCACAAGGGATTCGTTATGTACTCCTTTGTTAATCACTCATAATGGAAAAGGTAGCACAAGGGGTTCATTATGTACTCCTTGTTGCATTCGATGAATAATATGTTATTTTACAGTATAATTATAATAATAGAGCTTACGATTGGGGAAGTCACTCCGTAATTAACTTTTCCATACTCGTAATCTCCAAATGATTAATCAAATTCGGCTTGCAATACTCTCATAGTCCATTTTGAAGTAAATTAGGTTTTGAGTCTTTAAAGCCTTATTTTCGACAAAAGCGTAAACAGTTGTTTTTATATAAACTTTTTTACCCTATTGTCTATCGATAATTTTTAAGTTATTATCTCAATAATTCCTCTCTTTATCTTAAGTATATGCATCCAATCTGAAGAATCCAAATAGAATACAAATTTATGGTATTCTGCTAAGGCAGTATAAAAAGGTGGAACCGCGATAATAGGAGTTTTCTGGGAGATAGGCATGGGTATTCTACATTTTAATGGGTTCGTTCTACGTTTTTTCAGTTAAGTTCCGAGATATATAAAGATATCGACAAACTTCGGATAAAAAAAAGCAGTTCTATTTGGAAATCGTATTTTTCAAATATTTATATACCTAATCAATAAGGTAATGAGTTTCCGGGTTCCTATACAAAACTACATATGTAAAATTTTTACCGTGTCTTACGAATGATCATATTCGAGCAGCTTGATTGAAGTAATAATTCCTTGGCCTGCACATTCTACACCTGGTTCAGACCTTCAGGCTTCCACACATTTTATGTTGCCAAAACCCAGCTTGTATGACAGTTTCAAGATCAACTCCTTCATCTTTTTCTTCTCAGAGTATCAAGTACGGTCTTCTGGTTCAAGCCACCAAGCAGTATTCTTGCAGAATCTGCTTTTGAATCAATTCCTACAAGCAAGATTTTGTTGCCCATGGCTGCAAAAGCCACAGTCAAATTTTGCATGATGGTGGATTTTCCAATGCTACCTTTTCCATAAATTGCGATCTACCTCATCTTTTTACATTAGTTCTTATTTGTTATGGAGTTAAACTCGGACATCGGTAACCGTTGTACTATTTAATATTATATATATTTTTTTAAATCTCAAAACTTTTATTATTTTTAAATTATCATCCAATTTATACATCAAAAGGAATCCGTTATACTATGTGTCTTTCTCAAACAGTACATTGGTAGAAAAATAAAAATGTACCTTTAAAGTTAATCCCAAAACTCAACCCTGTTTCTCCAAATATAGTATCCGGAATAATCAAGCAAAATTGGACCTTGAAAATAAAAACGATAAGTATGAAGAGTTAAAAAGGACAAAAAGTTTATCTGTATTTTTCCGGTAAAACCAGAAAATAGACGGGACAAAGTTAAAAAGGTCTGGAGATCTCAGTTAACCCCCCTAACCTGCAGTAGCTGGAACTCAATTTCATCCGGAACTGTGGCTAGAAATATAAATGTATTGTACCCAAGTTTTTGAACTTCTTTGATCGCATTCGCCTGAACTTCATTCAAATCTCTTGAATCGTTCACAATACAGAAAGATTTTCTATTTCCTGTGTTGACGAGAAAATTAAAGGCACTTCCGTGGGTATTCAGCAATGCAACTAAATTTTTAAGCTCATCCCAGGTATCGCACATATGAATGTTCTTTGATCCCATATTCTCCACATACCAATCCTTGCTCACATAAGAATAGGATGCATACTGTTCATTTAGCTCATCAAAAGCTTTGAGGATCTTGTTAGTATCTTTCCTGAGATTTACCCATTTCCAGCTTTGTGTTGTGAAATAGCGGGCTGCCACTATCTCAAAGATTGCCTGCTTATCTTCATCTTCGAGTTTCATTCTTCCACATCTCTATTTTTTCTGCATTTCTTGTGCTCAGAATACATCATCTTGGGCATAACTTCTGTTAAATTGCAAGGCAAGTTCGGCTTTTTCCAGTTCCCTTCCAAGATATGCGGCATGATCCAGACGGGAAACCAGTTTTAGTTCAAGCAGTGTGCCCATAACTTCCCTGGCGTTCTTTCCCACGACTGAAGTTTTCTCGTGTTCGGCTACAATCAGTCCGCCATTTCCACTTATTCTGTCCGGTACTATATGGATACGGATTGGGCCTGCAGGGTCTACACGCCAGCCTTTTGAAGGTCTGGCTTGAATCATGTTTTCCGGGAGCAGAAAATCAGGTCTCCTGCGTTTTTCTTTAATGCAGAGAAGATCAAGTCCGAGGTCTTTTGGTGAGCTCTCTCTTATATTGGAAAGCATCATCATTTCGGAAGCCCTTTTCAATTCTGCAATAGAACCCTGTGACTTGTCACTGTACTCTGGGGTGAAAAGGATGCTTGCTCCAACCTCTACTCCGATTCCACAGAGTGTAGCATTGACTCCTATAGTATCCACGTCCATAAGCTCAGTGACATTGCCAGCTCCAAGGAATACAGGAACCTCAGGGTACATCTTGTGAAATTCATGATAACGTAGAATGGATTCAGTGATATTGTGGCCTATAGGATCAAGAACAGGATCGGCTATAATCTCCTTAATTCCAAGCCTCCGGGCAGCTTCGACATTCCTGACAAGGCTTTCTAGACTCCTTTCTTCATCAGGGATTATAACGGCTGCAATTCCTGCCCTGGCAATGGTCGGACCTACTGTGTCAAGATTCGCGCTGTTAAGACTCAGGACAAGGTCTGCTCCTGCTTCTACTCCTTCTTTTATCAATTCAGGGTCAAGGGTATCTATGCTTACTGGGGCTTTTGTATAGGTTTTTGCGATGGATACAGCTCTTTTAGCTTGCTCTGGTTGAGTATTAAGGGTAGCCCCAAGATCGATTATATCTGCTCCCCGGGCGATAAAAGCTTCGATTTTTACTTGGAGTGACGAGGCATCCATTTCCATAGCCCCTACAATCTCCCCCATAACCTTCATGCGGGCCTTTCCTCCAATTTTAACACTTCTAAGTTTAAGGGGAGAGGAGGCTTCTTCTTCGGTTTTCCTTATTAGCTCAAGGGCCATTTCTTTTCGAACATCAGCAAGGAGTTCACAGGCCGGGACTTTTTCGGAAAATTCGATTTTCCCGGTATAGAGAAGCACAAAGCCAAGATCATATGCATGCTTTGGCCCAAGACGGATTTTGCACCCCAACTCTTCAGAGGCTTTTGAAAAATCTCCCGTTACAAGCCCTGGAAGTAGGATAAGATCATAGGTCTTCGAAAGTCCAGCTTCCTTAAATGTTTTAATCAACTTTTTAGGGGTGATAAAGGCGGCAATATCAATATCGGCCACTAAGATATCGGCTTTTTCTCCGATTGCTTTCCTGACGGTATTCTCTGCAAGCCGCCCTGTTGCAATCAATATTTTCATGTTTTTTTAGATAGAAGCGCTAATAAAAAAGAGTATCTGTTTGAAACATACAGGAGAAAATAATGGAGAATGAAAAGCCCGAACTTTCAGCTTTGAAAATCCGGGCTTTTAATTGAATCCGTATTTAGTTTATAAAATCAATGATTGAATCGTCATGTTTTTTTCTAAGAGACCCTGAAGTATTCCTTAATCGCTCTGCTGTCATTTTTCCAAATCTTCTTTCCTGCATGATGTCAGCTTCGGATTTGGACTCAAGAATTCCAGCTCCTGCTTGAGGACCCAGGATCTGGGCAGATTGAACACCTGTCATGATGGCCATTACTCTTACCTTACCTTCATAGTCCTCCCTGATTCTTGCGCCCCAAATGACGTTGGCGCTTGGTGAGAGTTCGTAGGTAAGCATGGATGCGATCTCCTCAGCTTCCTTAAGGCTCAGGTCAGGGCCACCTGTTACATGGACAAGGCTTCCGGTTGCGCCCTTGTAGTCAACATCAAGCAGGGGGTGGTTTAGGGCAGTCCGCACAACCTCAGTGCTCTTATCTTGGCTTTTTGACTCTCCTACAAGCATAACTGCAACCCCGCCACAGCTCATAATAGTCCTGATATCAGCATAGTCAAGGTTTATCAGGGAGGGTACTGTGATCGTTTCTGTGATACCCTTTACAGTTTCGGCAATTAGCTGATCCATCACAGAAAAAGCCTGATCTATAGGGAGGTTTGGCACGTAATTAAGCAGCCTGTTGTTGTCCAGGACAATTACAGTATCAGCTGCCCTGCGTAAGTCTTCGAGGCCTTCTTCAGCTTTGAAAATCCGAGCTCTCTCAACTCTGAAGGGACTGGAGACCATTCCTACAACAATAGCGCCTTGTTCCTTTGCAACTTCAGCAACTACAGGGGCAACCCCTGTCCCAGTACCTCCGCCTAATCCGGCAGTGATGAAAACAAGGTCAACATCTTTTAACACTTCTTCGAGCGTGCCTCTTGCAAGTTCCGCAGCTTTCTT
>Ga0207800_1000108_pt1 | contig 30791 bp, 26 predicted proteins | sample LuqExpMetageno11_FD_187769 | JGI IMG/M metagenome (GOLD analysis project Ga0207800, IMG submission 187769) | Tropical forest soil microbial communities from Luquillo Experimental Forest, Puerto Rico - Sample 11 (SPAdes) | ecosystem: Environmental > Terrestrial > Soil > Tropical forest ... | reverse complement strand
CGTCGGTATGTATGTGTTCGGTGTTAATCTTGGGTGGCTGCCCACCTTTGGATTGACCTCAGGTCTTAATTATATCCTGCCGGTATTTTCCCTCACCTTCTATCCAACTGCGTATATCGCACGACTGATGCGTTCCTCCATGTTGGACGTAATCGGTCAGGATTATATAAGGACAGCCCGGGCAAAGGGTGTGTCACAATTCCTCTCCCTTTTCAAGCATGCACTGCGAAATGCAGTCCTGCCGGTAGTCACCTATGTGGGACCTTTGTTAGCTTATACCCTGACAGGTAGCTTCATCGTGGAGAAGATTTTTGTTATCCCCGGTTTGGGCGGACAATTTGTAAGCTCTATTATGAACCGTGATTACACCGTAATCATGGGCACCACGATTTTTCTAGCCACGCTTGTTATCGTGATGAATACGCTGGTAGATATCGTATATAAGCTGATTGACCCGCGTATTCAGCTAAAGTAGGAGGAAAGAGAAATGAAGGGAAAAAATTTAATGAGTTTTCAACTGAATGTTGACGACTTTCTACCCGCTACAGATGCGGAAAAACAAAGCCTGGTTCAGATGCGACCCAGTGTCAGCTTCTGGAAGGATGCAATAAGACGTTTAAGAAAAAATAATATTGCGATGGTAAGCCTTGCAATAATATTATTCATCATGGTATTTTCTTTTATTGTACCCAGCTTTTATCCATATAAATATGACCAGCAGATTCAGGGCTCCGAGTATCTCAAGCCCATGACTCATTCCGTACAGGAGCAGGCTCGTATTGATTCAGGTGAGAAGGTATTTCCTCACGTTCTGGGAACAGACAACCTTGGTCGTGATTATGCCGTCCGCGTAATGGTGGGCAGCAGAATTTCCTTGCTTGTTGGCTTAATCGCTTCCGCTATTATTCTGGTTATAGGCTCAATTTTCGGAGCTGTATCCGGCTTCTTCGGAGGCTGGACGGATCTTATCATGATGAGAATTGTTGATATCATCTACACAGTTCCTGATATTCTGTTGATTGTACTGATATCCTTTGCTATCAAGAGCCCTATGGAAAGTCTGGCCACCAAACCGGGTTTCCACTGGATTCAGGTTGTCGGTGTCAATCTAATCAGTATTTTCCTGGTATTTGCCCTGCTCTATTGGGTGGGTATGGCGCGAATTGTTCGTGGCCAGGTGCTTACTCTGAAGCAGAGTGAATATGTAACAGCAGCCAAGGCGCTCGGTGCTTCCAATGCCCGTATCATCCGTAAGCATCTGCTGACTAACTGTATTGGCACACTGATAGTTACAACTACCTTACAGATTCCCTCGTCTATATTTACGGAAAGCTTTTTGAGCTTTTTAGGTCTGGGTGTTGCCATTCCGCTGCCCTCCCTGGGATCTCTTGCAAGTGACGCTGTTACCGGACTGAATACCTATCCATATTTACTTTTAGCACCGGCTATCATCATCAGTCTCATCATCCTCAGCTTTAACCTATTCGGCGATGGACTGCGAGATGCTTTCGATCCCAAGATGAAAAGCTGAGTAATGGAGAGGAGTAAAACTTATGAACGAATATTTAGTAGATATACGCAACGAGCGGCTATCCTTCTTCACCCCTGCAGGTGAAGTAAAGTCCCTCAACGATGTGTCATTGACCGTACGTGAGGGCGAGGTGCTGGGCATCGTAGGCGAAAGTGGTTCAGGTAAATCCGTTACCGCTTACAGCCTGATGGGTTTGACTGCACATCCCGGCCGTGTGATCGGCGGTGACATATATTTCAACGGTCATCATATTAATATGATGACGGAGCGTGAAATGCGCAAAATCCGTGGTAATGAGGTTTCAATTATCTTTCAGGACCCCATGACAAGTCTCAACCCGGTATATACAATCGGTAATCAGATTATGGAGGCTATTCTCCTTCATACCGATAAAAATAAAAAACAAGCCTACGAGCGTGCAAGAGAGCTTCTGACGCTGGTTGGTATCAACGAACCTGATAAACGTCTGAAGCAGTATCCGCACGAGCTGTCAGGCGGTATGCGTCAGCGTGTGATGATCGCCATAGCGCTTGCCTGTGAGCCTAAGCTGCTGATTGCCGACGAACCTACCACAGCTCTTGACGTAACCATTCAAGCACAGATTCTTGAGCTGATGATAGAACTCAAGAATAAGCTGGGTATGGCTATTATCCTTATTACACATGACCTGGGAGTCGTAGCCGGCACCTGTGACCGCATCGCTGTAATGTATGCGGGTAAGGTAGTGGAGACTGGTACTACGGATGATATTTTCTATCATCCTTCCCATGAATATACTAAGGGTCTGCTGCTGAGTGTACCCAAGCTTAAGGAACTGGAACACAAGAAGCTGATCCCGATTGAAGGTCAGCCCGTAGATATGCTTAACCCCCCGGCGGGTTGTCCTTTTGCACCCCGCTGCAATTCCTGCATGAAAATCTGTCTGAGGACTATGCCTGAGTACACTGATCTCGGCAAAGACCATTACAGTGCGTGTTGGCTGCTTGACAAGGCAAAATTTGAGAAAGGGGAGGTACAGGCCTGATGGAAAATAAAAAACTAGTTGAAGTACAGAACCTTAAACAATATTTTTCCGTTAGCGGAGGAGGATTTTTCGAGAAAAAGGTTGTGAAAGCCGTTGACGATGTTTCCTTTTACGTGAATAAGGGAGAAACGCTGGGCCTTGTTGGTGAATCCGGTTGCGGCAAGACTACCACCGGACGTACCCTGCTTCGTCTTATTGAGCCAACCGACGGCAAGATTTTATATGATGGAAAAGACATTACCCATGCGAAAATGCTGCCATATCGCAGAAAGATGCAGATTGTTTTCCAGGATCCATATGCCAGCCTTGACCCCCGTATGACGGTAGGCGATATTGTTGGCGAAGCTATTGACATACACAAGCTAGCGGCTAATGGCAATCAGCGTAGGGATCGTATTATTGAGCTGTTGAGTCTTGTAGGATTAAACTCAGAGCACGCGAACCGTTATCCCCACGAGTTCTCCGGCGGACAGCGTCAGCGCGTCGGCATAGCCCGAGCATTGGCAGTTAACCCGGAGTTCATTGTATGCGATGAGCCAATCTCCGCCCTGGACGTATCCATTCAGGCTCAGGTTGTTAACATGTTTGAAGAGCTTCAGGAGAAAATGGGTCTGACCTATTTGTTTATCGCACACAATTTAAGCGTTGTGAAACATATATCCAACCGTATCGGTGTAATGTATCTTGGAAAACTGGTGGAGCTGGCGGACAGCTACGAACTGACTTTCCATAGCATTCATCCTTATACCCGCAGCTTGATTTCAGCAATTCCGGTTGCTGATCCGGAGACTTCCCGAAGCGCACAGCGTATCGTTTTGCAAGGCGATGTGCCAAGTCCGGTTAATCCCCCGTCCGGCTGCAGATTTCGTACCCGCTGCCCTTATGCTGATCAGCGCTGTGCTGAGGAAGAACCGGAGTTCAGAGAGGTATCTTCCGGTCATTATGCAGCATGCCACCACATTGATAAGGTTAAGTAGAAGAGGTAAAGTAACGCTTCAGTCATCCATCAACGGACGGCACGTATCCAATATGAGGATACATAATTTTGTCCAATTACCGTAAATATAATACGGTGAATTGAATATAAACTCTAAATGAGGAGGAAAATTATGAAAAGAAGTTTAGCATTACTCTTGGTTCTGATCATGGTGTTTACGACTGTTTTCACTGGTTGCGGTACAAAAGCAAACAGTGGCAGCGGAAGCAGCGATAACGGCAAACAGATCGTTATTGAATTAGGACCAAACCCTGAAACCATTGATCCTGCACTGAACAGCTCTGTAGATGGTGCGAACTATGAATTGTTTACATTTGACTGTCTGCTGAACGTGGATAAGGATAATAAGATTATCCCCGGCGCAGCTGAGTCTTATAAGGTAAGCGATGATGGTTTAACCTGGACTTTCTATCTGCGTAAAGATCTGAAGTGGTCTGACGGTTCCGCTTTAACAGCAAAGGACTTTGTTTACAGCTGGAAACGTGTTGCTGATCCTAACACTGCTGCACCTTACGGCCAGACCGTTCTTGGTATGGTAAAAGGTTTTGACAAGGCAGCTGCAGGTAATGTAGATGCGCTTGCAGTATCCGCACCGGATGACACCACCTTTGTTGTTGTACTTGCACATCCTTGTGCTTACTTTGACAAATTAGCTGCTTTCCAGGTACTTAGCCCGGTTAACCAGGCTTCTATCGAAAAAAATGGCGATGCTTGGGCTACAAAACCTGAGTCCTATGTCTGCAATGGTCCTTTCTATATTGCTGAGTGGGTTCCCAGCTCTTATATTCTTTTCAAGAAGAATCCCAATTATCGTGATGCAGCTTCTATTAAATTGGATTCAATTAAGTGTCTGTTGATGGAAGATTCTACTGCTTCCTATGCTGCATACCAGACTGGCAAAGCTATGATGATTAAGGACGTTCCTACAGCTGAAATTCCTTCTCTTCAGGGCAAATCAGACTTCCATGTTGATCCGGATTTAGGAACTTATTATGTAAGTCTTAACGACAGCCTTCCTCAGTTCTCTGATTCTAGAGTACGTGAGGCTTTAAGCTTAGCAATTGATAGAAAATATGTAGCTGAAACCCTGATGCAGGGAACCTACACACCTGCTACTAACTTTATTGGTACTGCTGTAACTGACTGGGATGGCAGCTACTTCATGGATAACGCAAACGGCGGTAAGCCTTATATCGATATCAACGATTTCCAGGGCAATCTTGCTAAAGCAAAACAGTTATTAGCTGATGCTGGTTATCCGAATGGCCAGGGCTTCCCTACGATCAAATACTCCATCAACGACGCTAGCTACCACAAGGTAGTTGCACAGTATCTCCAGCAGGCTTGGAAAGAACTTGGTATTACTGTTAATGTAGACGTAGTTGAGTGGGCTTCCTTCACTCCTATGCGTCGTGCCGGTGATTATGAAGCGAGCCGTAACGGTTGGTTATTCGACTACAACGATCCTTCCAATATGCTTGAGCTGCTTGTAAGTACCAACGGCAACAACGATGGTAAATACAACAGCCCTGCTTATGATGCACTGATGGATAAGGCAGCAGCTGAAGTTGATCCTCAGACCCGTTCCGGTTATCTGCACCAGGCTGAAGATACCCTGATGGCAGATGCTGCTTGCATCCCGATCGCTTATTACAATGATTTCTATCTGCAGAGTACTAAGATCACCGGATCCTGGCATTCTCCTTACGGCTTCTGGTACTTCCAGTATGCTGATATCACAGAGTAATTTCTCTGGAATAATAGTTTAATATCATATAAAAGGCTGTCTCAATGCTAAATTGAGACAGCTTTTTTAGTACTAATAGCAGAGAACAATAACGATATGAAAAAAATAATTCCAAAGCAATACTAACGGCATTATTTCTCAGTACTACTGCCGTTTTCCCCTGCATACAATGTAACAACAACGATAATAAGGGGGAATGCGTTCCGGTCCAGGAAGGAACGCAGACACTATGAAAGGCTATATAGAGGAACGGGCGGTTGAAATCGCAAATTATATCATCGATAATAACGCTACTGTGAGGCAGACCGCGAAGCAGTTCGGTATCTCGAAATCAACCGTACATAAAGACGTAACAGAACGTCTTACGCAAATTAACCCCTCCCTCGCCGAAAGAGCAAGGGTAGTCTTGGACCTCAATAAGTCAGAGCGCCATATCAGGGGCGGATTGGCAACTAAGGAGAAATATCTTCATAAAGTAAGATACAATCAGGCATTTTAAATCATATCACGAAAAATAAAGAGATTGTCCCTGTCGCACGGCTGCGGGATAATCTCTTTTGCCGTATAAAACAATAGATAATTCAATGAATCCTAATTTCCTGGATTTGAAATGTATATCAAGGAAACGGTAAATATCTTTGTGAAATATGGATACCAGTATCAATGAAATAATGGTACATTAGCGGGAAGTTTTATGCTATAATAAGAAGGGCGTGACTAAAGGTACAAACATTGTTTTAAGCTTAACAAAGGCAAAGAGTAATTCAAAATATTAAAATAAAAGAAGGAAGGCAAACTTATATGGGTAGGTCAACATTTCTGGGCGGCATCCATACCTATGACGGCAAAGAGCTGTCAATGGATAAGCCCACAACAGTCCTATTACCTAGGAGTGATCTGGTATTTCCGCTATCCCAGCATATAGGTGCTCCCTCTAAGCCTGTCGTTGAAAAGGGAGAAAAGGTTTTGGTAGGACAGAAGATCGGTGAAGCAGTGGGATTTGTATCTGCCAATATCATAAGCTCCGTATCCGGTACGGTGAAAGAGATCGAGAAAAGATTAACTGTTCAGGGAACGATGGTTGAATCCATTGTAATAGAGAATGACAAGGAATACAGAACAGTGGAAAGCTTTGGGGTGGAACGGGACTTCACCAAGCTGACCAAAGAAGAGATACGTAATTTGGTGAAAGATGCCGGTATTGTTGGACTTGGCGGAGCTGGCTTTCCGACTCACGTAAAGCTTACTCCTAAGGATGACAGTAAAATTGATTATGTAATAGTAAATGGAGCAGAGTGCGAACCGTATTTAACCTCTGATTATCGTATGATGCTGGAGGAACCGGAGAAAATAATCGGCGGCTTGAAGGTTATCCTTAGATTATTTGAGAATGCCAAAGGAATTATTGCAATTGAAGATAATAAGCCTGAAGCTATAAAGAAGTTAAGCGAATTGGCATCGAAAGAAAACAGAATAGAAGTACATAGTTTGAAAACGAAGTATCCGCAGGGCGGAGAACGTCAGCTTGTATATGCTGTCACCGGAAGAAAGCTGAATTCCAGGAAGCTTCCTTCCGAGGTTGGCTGTGTGGTAGATAATGTTGATACGGTAATCTCCGTCTATATGGCGGTAGCGAAAAGTACACCGTTGATTCGTAGAATAATTACCTTATCCGGTGATGCAATTACGAGCCCCGGCAATTTTAATGTTGCAATCGGAATTGAATATTGGGAACTCCTGGAGGCTGCAGGCGGCTTTAAAGACAAACCGGAAAAGATTGTTTCCGGTGGTCCAATGATGGGTAATGCAATGTATACTAGTAATGTTCCTGTGACCAAGGTAACTTCCGCCTTTCTCGCCTTTCTTAAGGACAAGGCTGCAGTGGAGGAATCACCCTGTATCCGCTGTGGCAAATGTATTTTAGCTTGTCCCCTTCAATTAATGCCTTTTGAACTTGCTGCACTGAGCAACCGTTCTGATGAGGACGGCTTTGTGAAAAAGGATGGCATGGAATGCTGCGGCTGCGGATGCTGTTCCTATGTATGCCCATCGAAGCGCAGCCTGACACAGTCCATCCTGCAGACCAGGGCAAGCATATTGGCAAAGCGAAAGAAAGCATAACGGTTGTTACAAAGGTCATATAGGTTCCTTATAGACATTTTCGGAAAGAGGTGTAAGTGTTGAGTGATTTGTATCATGTGTCAGCAGCTCCGCATACCAGGAGTTCGGTGACAACTAAAAATATCATGCAGGATGTTATAATAGCTTTAATTCCTGCCGGCTTATTCGGAGTATATAATTTCGGTATTCATGCTTTGATGGTTATTGCAGTTACTGTTCTAGCCTGCGTGATGACTGAATTTCTTTATTGTAAATACAGGAAGAAACCTGCTACCGTAGGAGATTACAGTGCCGTAGTAACAGGTATCCTTCTGGCTTATAATGTCCCCTCCGGCTTTCCTTTGTGGATGGCAGCTCTCGGCGGTATATTTGCTATCTTGATTGTTAAGATGCTGTTTGGTGGTCTGGGCCAGAATTTCATGAATCCGGCACTGGCTGCCCGTGCATTTTTGCTGATCAGCTTTCCTAACCGGATGACGGATTTTGCAGTTGATAAGATTGCATCCCCCGGTGTAATGGATTACCTACAGAAGGGCTTTATGGCTGTAGATGGCGTATCCGGGGCAACTCCATTGGCAGCAATTAAGGCCGGGGAGTCTGTTGACCTGTATAAAATGTTCGTCGGACAGATTGGCGGAACGATCGGTGAAACCAGTGTAATTGCCATCCTGATGGGTGCAGCTTATCTGGTACTTCGTAAAGTTATTTCTTTACGAATTCCGTTGACCTATATTCTGACGACGGTAGTTTTCATGCTCATCTTTGGCGGTAAAGGATTTGATACCACCTTTCTGTTAGGTCAGGTATGCGGTGGGGGCTTATTATTGGGAGCATTTTTCATGGCTACGGATTATGTGACAAGTCCGATTACTCCAAAAGGACAGATCATCTTTGGTGTCTTTCTCGGATTACTTACCGGATTGTTCCGGCATCTTGGCGGCACTGCCGAGGGCGTATCCTATGCAATCATTTTTTGTAATTTGTTAGTTCCGTTAATTGATAAGGCTACGCGCCAGAAATCCTTTGGAAGGGAGCGTGCCGCAGTTGAAAAATAAAACCAAATCCACTCTGATCATCGATGCGATTGCCTTGTTCCTCATAACCTTGGTGTCCGGCCTGGCGCTCAGCTATGTGTATGAGATAACCAAAACACCGATCGGAGAGCAGCAGGAAGCTAAGAAACAGAAAGCAAATCAGGCGGTTTTTACTTCAGCCAGTTCCTTTGAATTAGATGGGGAGCTGATGAACCTGGCTTCCACAATTGATTTAGCTACGTTAAACAAAGATTTTACCGGAATCACGATCGATGAGGTTAATAAAGCGGTGAACGACCAGGGAGAAACCCTTGGTTACAATATCATGGTTACCACTACCCAGAGCTATAAAGACTATATTACCCTGGTTTTCGGCTATTCCAAGGATGGTACCGTACAGGGAATCGAAATTACCTCCATCAGTGAGACCGCCGGTCTTGGTATGAATGCGACGAAGCCGGGATTTCTTGCTCAGTATTTACATAAGAACGTTACCCAGTTTATGGTTACGAAAACAGGAGCTACCTCGGATGAGCAGATTGACGCCATCAGCGGTGCAACAATTACTTCAAGGGCTGTGACCAATGCAGTGAATGCTGGTATTGCATTTATTAATGCTAATGCAGCGGATATGGGAGGTACTAAGTAATGAACAAATACGCTGAAAGACTTTATAACGGTATTATTAAGGAAAACCCCACCTTTATCATTATGCTGGGTATGTGTCCGACTTTGGCGGTAACAACCTCCGGTAATAACGGTTTATACATGGGACTTACCACGACGGTAGTTCTTGCAGCCTCCAACCTGCTGATATCGGCACTCAGAAAAGCGATTCCGGATAAGGTAAGAATACCGGCATATATCGTAGTGGTTGCTTCTCTGGTAACCATAGTTCAGCTTTTGCTGGAAGCATATCTTCCCGTGGTAAATGAGCTGCTTGGTATCTACATACCGTTAATTGTAGTTAATTGTATCATTCTAGGAAGAGCGGAAGCATATGCTGCGAAGAACCCCATCGGGGTATCACTGTTTGATGGTATCGGAATGGGACTTGGCTTTACAGCCGCATTAACGATAATCGGTTCCTTCCGTGAAATATTAGGAGCCGGAAGCATCTTCGGCTTTAAGATTACACCCGACTCCTTTGAACCAATCACAATTTTCATCCTTGCACCCGGAGCGCTGCTTACCATGGCACTCCTGACGGCACTACAGAATAAAATGAAGCTGCCGTCTGCAACCAACGGCTCAGGTAAGAATAACATCGGCTGCGGCGGAGACTGTTCTCACTGCGGAGGAAGCATCTGTACCACGAACCGCGAAGTCATTTCTGCCAAAAATGAAATAGCTTCAGCGAAAGCAGATGAAGCAAAGAAGTCCGGTTCAAATAATAATAACGAAAAGGAGGATTGATGTAGATGAAAGAACTTATCATGATCATCGTCGGCTCTGCTTTGGTAAATAACGTTGTTCTAAGTCAATTCCTTGGCCTATGTCCGTTCCTTGGAGTTTCAAAAAAGACCAATACAGCAGCAGGTATGGGCGGCGCAGTTGTTTTCGTAATTACCGTAGCATCCGCATTATGCAGTATTATTTATGAACAGATTCTCGTACGTCTGCATATGGAGTACCTGCAGACCATTGTGTTCATCCTGGTAATTGCCTGTCTGGTACAGTTTGTGGAGCTGGTCTTAAAGAAATACAGCCGCGCGCTGTATAGCGCTCTTGGCGTATATCTTCCATTGATTACAACCAATTGCGCAGTGCTTGGTGTTGCCCTGATCAATGTTACGAAAGAATACAGCCTTGTACCAAGTATCATTAACGGCTTTGGAACAGCTGCTGGATTTACCATTGCGATCATTATCATGGCGGGAATCCGTGAACGCATTGAATATAATGATGTTCCGAAGAGCTTTCAAGGTTCCCCGATTGTTCTGGTTACTGCAAGTCTGATGGCAATTGCTTTCTTTGGTTTTGCGGGTCTCAAATTATAGAAGGGGGTCTTGGATATGTTCTTAGAAGAAATTATAATATCAGGAAGTCTCCTCAAAGATGTCATTAACGTAACAGCTGCCTTCAATCTGCAAGGAGTTGTGGTGGCGACTTCCATTGTGGCCGGAGTGGGCTTATTTATCGGCCTTTTCCTGGGATTTGCAGCTAAGACCTTTGAAGTAAAGGCGGATGAACGGGAAATCAAAGTACGTGAATATCTTCCTGGTGCGAACTGTGGCGGCTGCGGATATCCCGGCTGTGACGGTCTTGCTAGCGCCATTGCCAAAGGTGAAGCTCCTGCCAATGCCTGCCCCGTTGCCAATAAAGACGCTCATGCAAAGATTGCAGCAGTCATGGGTACAGTCATTGAAGAAACAGAGAAAATGGTTGCTTTCGTGAAATGTGCCGGTACCTGTGACAAGACGCAGGTGAAGTATGAATATTACGGCGTTCAGGACTGCCGGAAGCTATCCCTTGTTCCCGGTAAGGGTAATAAGAAATGCAGCTATGGCTGCCTGGGCTTTGGCTCCTGTGTGAAAGTGTGTGCCTTCAATGCAATTCATATCGTAGATGGAATAGCAGTAGTTGATAAAGAAAAATGCACCGGCTGCAGCTCCTGCACCAAGCAATGTCCGAACAAACTCATTGAGATGGTACCTGCAGCTGCAAGACACCTTGTTGCCTGCAGCTCTCTGGACAAAGGTAAAGAGGTAAAAGCAGCCTGTTCAGCCGGATGTATTGGATGTAAGCTTTGCGTGAAGGCTTGCGAATATGATGCTGTTAGTGTTGATAATCACCTTGCTTATATAGATTACAGTAAATGTAAAAACTGCGGCAAGTGTGCCGTTGCCTGCTCGGTGGAGGTGATCCAGGTACAGAAAGCTTAATAGAACATGCGGGAGATATACCATTTATGCCGTTTTCAGGGGCTAAAGCCCTAAATATTCCCCTTGAATTAATAGTGTCTATCAGATAAAATACAATTAGCTGTACTATGCATATATAGGGAACACAAAGATAAGGGAACAGGTGAACTAGATGGCTACGATTCAAGAACTGTCTAAGCGATGCGGAGTGTCGGTGTCAACAGTTAGTAAAGCGTTAAACGGTTATTCCGATATTAGTGACAAAACGAGAGAATTTGTGATTAAAACCGCAAATGATATGGGCTATTTCCCTAATGCTAATGCCAGAGCGTTAAAACTTAAAAAAACTTATAATATTGGCGTTCTTTTTAATACGATAACAAATTTGGGGTTAAAGAACGAATACTTTGCGCATATATTGGCAGCTTTTAAAGAAGAAGCCGCGTTGAATGGTTATGATATCACCTTTATTGAGAATTACGTCGGCAGAAGAAAGATGACATATCTGGAACATTGCCAATACAGGCATTTTGATGGTGTGTGTATTGTCTGCGCCGATTATGAAAGTGATGAAGTTGTTAAGCTGGTGAACAGTGAGCTTCCTGTGGTTACGATTGATTACGCATTTCAGAAATCCTATTCCATCATATCGGATAATTATAATGGGATGAAGCAGCTGGTTAATTATATCATACGTCAGGGGCACACGAAGATAGCATATATCCATGGATTAAAAGCATCTCTGGTGACCAAAAACCGATTGGACGGTTTTTTTGATACCATGAAGGAGAACGGTCTCAAAGTTCCTCAGGAATATATTTTAGAAAGCCAGTATCGCAATACAAATATGGCAGAAGAGGTAGCGATGAAGCTTTTGCAGCTGCCCAACCGGCCTACTTGCATTATGGCACCGGATGATCAGTCAGCGATGGGAATTATCAGTGCTATCAGAAGGCGAGGCCTTCAGCCCGTTAAGGATGTATCAGTTGCAGGCTATGACGGAGTTCATATGAATATTTTAATGGGAGCAAAAATAACCACTGTAAAGCAAGAGAGGGATAATATCGGCAGAGAAGCAGCTAAGAAGTTAATTCAGCTGATAGAAAATGAGCAGAGTACACCCTTGGACACTGTGTTTATGAAGCAGTCATTATTAATTGGCAATTCCATAAAGAAATTAATATAGCTCGAATAGATATTTATTTAATTTTAATTCTGGCGGGAGGAGGATCTGAATGGTACAAGCATATAATCTTATGTTGGAAAGCATACCTATCAACAGGAATACGAAGTATCCTGTGAGTAAAAGGAGTGATTTGAAAAAGGTTTACGCAGATATTGTAAACCTTAGTAAACGTTCGCCCTTTTACAAGATCAACCTGACCAAAGAGAATCAGGAATATACAATCGGTGTGAAGGAAGCAGCACTTGCCTTGAAGGCAAAAATTACGGAAATGTCAGACCCGGAGGTCTCGGGTTTTCTGAGTAAATCAGTTGCCATCAGTGATGAGAAGACCCTTTCTGCACGGTTACTCAATGCGGATACGGACACCCTGCCTCCGCAAATTGAATTCGATATTAAATCTCTGGCAGAGGGCCAGGTAAATCGGGGACGTGAGCTTTTATTAACCTCGAAAGGGCTTCCAATCGGTGAGTATAATTTTACCGCCAGAGTCGGGGATGAAACATATACCCTTACCTATAACCAGGAGACCAGAACGGAAAATCAGGAAACCTTAAAGAATATGGCTGATTTTTTGAATCAATCGGTACCTGGGATTGTTGCCTCCGTTGAGAAAGGCAAAACGAAGGATTACGGCATCCTGAAGATTGCCTCAGATATGACAGGCAGATTTGGTGATAAGATATTCCTGTTTGAAGATGAGGATTTACATAGTGACGGTATTGTTGATTTCTTTGGCATGAACCGCATGGATAAGCCAGCAGGGTTAGCTCAGTTCTCCTTGAATGGCATTGACAAACAGACAGCAACGAACACCTTTAATCTTGAGAATACCCTTCGAATCACCCTGCTTCAAAGCAGTGACCATCCGGTATCCTTGAAAATTGTATCAGACAGTCAGAAAATTCTTTCTGCAGTAGATTCAGTTCTGACCACCTATAATAATTTAATAAAGCTTGCGAAAGATCGGACTCTGGATAGTCAAGAGCATTATAAAGCAGCAAAACTGATCGGTGAGATGAAGAATCTGGAGGAAGCTTATCAGGATGAGCTATCGGCCTGCGGCTTTACCGCGCAGGAGGATGGGACAATGAAGCTGGAAGATTCCCTTGCAGTACAGGCAGCAGAAGATGGCGGGATGGAAAGCCTCTTTAACCGTCAAAATGGATTCATTGCAAAGCTTCTTAATAAAGCAGAGACAATTGCAATAAATCCGATGGAATACCTTGATAAGACAATAGTTACATATCCAAACAGTGAAAAGGCGCTATTTCGCAATCCTTATGTGACGTCTATGTACAGTGGCTTGTTCTTTAACTCTTATTGCTAATGAACGAGTTTGCTTTTACATATTCACTAGGAGTGAGGCCGATGCGTTTTTTAAAGATGCGGCTGAAATAATTCGGATCCTTATAACCTACCATGAAGCACACTTCCTTCACGGTCAAATTAGAGTTGGTTAACAACTCTTTTGCTTTTTTTACCCGGAGCATAGAGAGCCAGTCAATGAAATTAAAACCAGTGGTTTTCTTAATTAGTTTGCTGAAGTACTGGGGACTGATATTCACCTGCTCAGCTATATCCTCTAAGGAGATATCGTCTGAATAATGGTTTTCCAGATACTCTCTCGTGGCTTTCACAATATGATTAGAGTAATCAATGGAATTCTGGGGCTTTTCATATCTTGTAATATAGATGAATAGCTGATATCCGTAATCGATCAGCTGATTTCCGTCATAACTCAACAAATCTGCTGCAACTCCGATATAATCTAAAGGCTTCTGATCATCCTGATCATCCAGACTTATCGAATGATGTGCAAGTACAAGAAGCTCAAGTATCTTACTGCGCTTCGTTGCGTCGCTGAAAGGTCTGATCCAATCCATTAATAACCCAAAGTAGTCATATGCATCTGTTTTACGTAAACGCACTGCTTCAATGAAATGCTTCACAGTAATCAGGTAATCAAACTGTGTATTTGATTCTACGCGTTTTAAATCGGTATAATGGACATAGGGTTCCTCCCCTTTGTAATACAGACAGGCTAATGCTTCTGTAAAGGAAGGGTAAATGGAATATAAGCTATGCATACTGCCTATTCCGGCAGTTATTTTTAAATTATAATTCTTTTCTATAGCCTGAGCGAGCTCACTGCAAATAGCTAAGCCTTCCTCTTTTAACGCTGTTTCAGGAAGAATATCATCATGGCTGATCAGGATGCACATCCGATTTGTAAGCAAAGGCCCCAGGGTGCATGTTTTATCATAAAGAACTTTCTTAATATAAAGATGTAAGCTTAATTCGTCTATTGTAAAGCTGGCTATGTTGTTCTTATTGGCTTCCAGTAATTCTATCAGGATAACATAACCATTTTTTTTAAGTCCCAGAGCTTTCAGAAATCCGGCCGTTTCAAGAACGGTACAGCCTCTGAAGAAGATGGAAAACATAAAGCTTCTTTCAATGAAAGCCTGATAATCCTTCTGATCAAAGTCTTTGTTTGAAGTTAACATCTCCATTTGCAGACTATCCCAAAATTCCCTATGTTCCGCTAAAGCCTTATGATTATCTAAACTCATAATTACACCTCCTTTATGAGGTTGGAAAATAGTGTCCATATATTTAATTTTTACATGTGAAGGGACAAGTTTTTCTTGTAAAGAAAGTATAACATAATATGACAAAAAATGCACTACCAAAATATGGGCATAAATATTAAAAAGGTGTAATATATCGTAACAGTTTTTTAATTATAATTAATGATTTTGCCACATGATTGCCAATTGTGGAAGCTAGGATGATGATGTAAAGACATAAGGATGGGCAGAATGGAGGTTTCTAATGATGAAAAATAGAAATTATTTTAATAAATATTATATATTAGGAATAGCATTCTTCGCTCTTGTCTTGCTGGTATTTGTGAAAGGCGCTGTCGACGCTCAAGGTAAAAATAATTCTAAGGGCACCATTACAATAAGTAATCTTACCGCAAAGCCGAAGGTAATGGCAGAAAGAACTAACGGGGATATCAATCTTTTGGGCTTTCATAATGATCCTTTTTTTGATACCCAGTGGTATATAGATAATCCGGGACAATACAGTGATTTATCGGAGGTTATGAAAAGTATAAAACCTTCCACCGAAGGTGTTGATATGGATGTTATAGATGCCTGGCAGACGATGGCGGAAGCAAATGCAGCAGATAATGAGGTAATTGTAGCAGTTATAGATACCGGTGTTGACTATCAGCATCCGGATCTGGCTGATAATATGTGGATTAATGAAGGTGAAATACCTGGTGACAATATAGATAATGATAATAATGGATATGTTGATGATGTCTATGGCTGGGACTTTTATAACAATGACAACACAGTATGCCATTATAAATATAATGAACGCTATAAAAAATATATGGCCTCTCCGGAAGACAATGATAACCACGGTACTCATGTTGCCGGAATTATTGCAGCAGTAGCTGACAATAACATGGGTATTGCCGGTGTTGCTTCTAATATTAATATAAAGATTATGCCATTGAAGATCAATGGCGGAGAAAATGGTGACGGCGATATTGCAAGTGCGATTGAAGCTGTCAAATATGCAACCATGATGGGAGCAGACATCTGTAATATGAGCTGGGGAACCCAGACCTACTCGGCAGAATTAGAAGAAGTCATGAGAGAATCGGATATGCTCTTTGTCGCAGCTGCAGGTAATACAGGTGCTGACAATGATAAGAAGCCGATGTATCCGGCTAGCTTTCATCTCGACAACCTGATATCAGTTACTTTCATAAACGCAGATGGACAAATGACCGATTATTCCAATTATGGAGCAACCTCCGTAGACCTGGCAGCTCCAGGAGATGATATTTACAGTACGATAGTAGGCAGTTATGAATCCATGAGTGGTTCCTCTATGGCAGCACCACAGGTTACAGCTGTAGCAGCCATGTTATATGCATACAATAATCATCTGTATGCATCGAACGTTAAGGATATCATAACAAGCAACATAAAGAAGCTTCACAGCCTGGATAAATATATGCTGTATGGTGGGATACCCAGTGCTTATAATGCAGTAATGGCAGCAAATAATCTGACCCAGGATGTGCAGGCACCTGTGATGGCCTTTGACACGATGTTCAATAAAGGTGAGATGACGGTAAAGGTTCATGTCGAGGATGCCGGAGCTTCGAAGATCCGGGTGGTGAAATGGATTTATGGTGAAAAGACGGTAGAGGATTTTCAGCATGGCATGAATGGTACAACAGTTGAAGATGATAAGGTTGATTTGTCAAAGGCTGGAACCTATACCTTTTATGCATCGGATTATGCAGGAAATGAAACAGCCAGGACCTATAAGGTGATTGAAGATACGACTGCTCCAAAGCTTTCCGCAGCATTTACAATAGCGAAAGATTATAACACAAGAACCATTACGGTGAATGCCAATGATATGCAAAGCGGTCTCAAACGGGTAAAATACTTGGCTGGTGTAAGAAAAGCGGAAGATTTTCTACCCACAGATGCCGGTAAGGAGATAGTATTAAGGGACGGTAAAGGTAGATTTCAAGTTAAGAGGGATGGCACATATACCATCTTCGCAGTGGATAACCGGGGCAATATGATGATTCTGCCAATTACTATAAAAACGGTGAAGGCAACGGATTTTAAACTGAATTATAATGAAAAGACGGTCAATGTCGGAGAGAAGATAACCTTAAGAACCATTATCAAGCCAGTGGGTTGTACCGATAGAATAACCTATACGAGTTCTGATGATGCGATAGCAATGGTATCTACAACCGGAAAAGTTACTGCAATGACAGAAGGAAAGGTATATATTACAGCTACAACGGCCAGCGGACTTAAGTCAACCTGTGTGATAACGGTGCAGCTCAGACGATCGAGCTGATGTTTAATATACAGCTTAGGCAGTGATAAGATAATGAAGCTTAATATACTGCTTAAGCAATGATAAGATAATGATGTTATATGCAGCTTAAGCAATGATAAGATGATGATGCTTAATATGCAGCTTAGGCTATGATAAGATGATGATGCTTAATATGCAGCTTAGGCTATGATAAGATGATGATGCTTAATATACAGCTTAGGCTATGATAAGATGATGATGCTTAATATACAGCTTAAGCTAAGATAAGATAATGATTTTTCATATACAGCCTAGACTATGATAAGATAAGTATGTTGCAGATAATGATATACGAGTTACATAAGCGATTAATATCTTATCGTAACTTATGGGGCAGCTTAACAGTTGCCCCATTTGCTATTTTAATAAGAAATTACTTTTGATATAATGAGCGGGAAACCTAGTCATCATATCATACTCAAGATGCGTCTCTGTTTATATTATATAAAAAGCCTATAATATCGATAACTAAAGGGCAAGGAAAAAATATGTTGACGTACAATCTGGTCTATGATATATTAAATGAGCGAAGAAAGAGGGCTTTTTTTTTATGCCTAAAAAACGGCCTAAATCAAAGTAAGCGATCTAAGCGCAACAAGAGAAATCGGAGGTGGATATTGTGCGCGTAAAAATCACACTGGCATGTACGGATTGCAAACAACGCAATTACAACATGACAAAAGAAAAGAAGACACATCCAGACAGAATGGAGACTAAGAAGTACTGTAAATTCTGTAGAACCCACACATTGCACAAGGAAACAAAATAATTAATCTGAAAGGAAATGAAGACATGGGAGAGATGGCTAATACTACTACAACCGAAAAGGCTCCAAAGAGAAGCTGGTTCAAGGGAATTAAGTCTGAGTTCAAGAAGATTGTTTGGCCGGACAAAGAATACCTTGCGAAGCAGGCAGTTGCTGTCATATCAGTTACCATTGTTTTAGGAGCAGTTATTTATGTTTTGGACTATGCAATCGAACAAGGTATTGCTTTCTTATTATAGGATAAGGGTGATTAGGATATGTCAGAAGCAAATTGGTACGTTGTTCACACCTATTCAGGGTATGAGAACAAAGTAAAAGCGAACATCGAGAAAACAATCGAAAACAGAGATATGCAAGATCAGATCTTGGAAGTATCTGTTCCGATGCAGGACGTCATTGAAGTGAAAAACGGCGTTAAGAAACGTGTTCAGAAGAAGATGTTTCCCGGTTATGTACTGCTCCATATGGTTATGAATGATGACGTATGGTATGTAGTTCGTAATACAAGAGGAGTAACAGGCTTTGTCGGACCGGATTCAAAGCAGCCCGTTCCGTTGACTGATGCAGAGATGCGCAGCATGGGAATTAAGAACAATGAAGTCACAGTTGATTTTGAAGTTGGTGATACCGTAACAGTTATCTCCGGTGTATGGGAGAATACAACTGGTGTTATCAAGCAGATCAATACTCACAAGCAGAGTGTTACAATCAGCGTGGATATGTTTGGACGTGAAACACCGGTTGAGATTGGTTTCAGTGAAGTGAAGGTTCGTAATTAATTCTTGGCAAGTTATTCATATCAGATGACCAGTAATATTATCATTCGACAGGTTTGACTTGTTCAGCTCGCATGGGAAATCATTGTTGTAATGGAAAAGTGGAAGAAACACTTTTAAAGGCGATTCACACAGTACAGATCGCCGGGTGAATTATAATTAATAATTCGCTTTGTTATCAGAGCCGTTCATCGGCACAATTGATGTAAGTTTATAACTTACGGCTCGTTACGTGGGAGGGAAATCCCCGCAAACACCACATTTATCAGGAGGTATGCTATCATGGCAAAAAAAGTAACAGGTTATATCAAATTACAGATCCCCGCTGGCAAGGCTACACCGGCTCCACCGGTAGGTCCCGCACTCGGTCAGCATGGTGTTAACATCGTTCAGTTCACTAAGGAATTTAACGCAAGAACAGCAGATCAGGATGGAATTATTACACCTGTAGTAATTACCGTTTATGCAGACAGAAGCTTCAGCTTCGTAACAAAGACTCCTCCGGCAGCAGTATTGATTAAGAAAGAGCTTAATCTGAAATCCGGTTCCGCTACTCCTAACAAGACAAAGGTAGCAAAGATCACAAAGGCACAGATCAGAAAAATTGCAGAGCTTAAAATGCCTGATTTAAATGCAGCAAGCGTTGAAGCAGCTATGAGCATGGTTGCTGGTACAGCTAGAAGCATGGGCGTTACTGTAGTAGACTAATAAGAATGTGACAGCATGGTTGAAAGAGATCATGCTATATAGAATCTAATAACGTGGGAGGATATGCCGAACGTAGAAATCACATTCGGCAGCAAATACGACTTCGTCGTATTCGCCAACGAGAGTTTTCGAAAACCCTGCAAAAACGGCCACGCCGTTTTTGTTAACGGAATTCGAAGAATTCCGTTTTCTTCCGATAAAACCACTAGGAGGTTTATAAATGAAAAGAGGAAAGAAATATACTGATTCTGCAAAGTTAATCGACAGATCAGTTCAATATGATGCAACAGAAGCTATTGGCTTAGTTAAGAAGGCTGCAGTTGCTAAATTTGATGAGACAATCGAAGCACACATCAGACTTGGTGTTGATGGTCGTCACGCTGACCAACAGGTTCGTGGTGCTGTTGTATTACCTCACGGAACAGGTAAGACAGTTCGTGTACTCGTATTCGCTAAGGGTGATAAGGCTAATGAAGCTTTAGCAGCTGGTGCTGATTTCGTAGGCGCAGACGATTTAATTCCGAAGATCCAGAATGAAAACTGGTTCGAATTCGACGTTGTAGTAGCAACACCGGATATGATGGGTGTAGTTGGTCGTTTAGGTCGTGTACTCGGACCTAAGGGCTTAATGCCTAACCCTAAGGCTGGTACCGTTACTATGGACGTTACAAAGGCTGTTAACGATATCAAAGCTGGTAAGATCGAATACAGATTGGATAAGACAAACATCATTCACGTTCCGCTTGGTAAGGCTTCCTTTACTGAGGAAATGTTAAATGATAACTTCCAGACCTTAATCGGTGCTGTAGTTAAGGCTAAGCCTTCAGCTGCAAAAGGCCAGTATTTAAGAAGCGTTACCTTAGCTTCCACAATGGGCCCTGGCGTTAAGCTGAATACAGCTAAGTTAGGCTAATTAGAATTAATAACAGGAGCTGCTGCGTTACTTCTATCAAGTAAGTAGGAGTTTAGCTTTTACTGGAGATATTAGTACGTAGCAGTACCTTATATAAATCACGTGGCATACAGTCACAAAATAATTGCAATTCAGGGTTGACATGCGCTAAAGGTTCATGCTATAATCCTCTTTGTGAAAAACTGCCGAAGACAGTAGGTGCCGCAAGGCATAAGGTGTTACCGCCTACCGAGGGAAAGTTCATTTAAATCATATTTGATTTTATTGACCTCTTTCTGCTTTGGCGGCAAGTGGTTTTTTTATGCGATACCAAGCCAATGAACCGGCTTTGTATGGTATAGATAAAAGGTTGCCGGTTATCCTGCAGTCTATAAAAAGATATAAGGAGGTGTAATTAATGGCAAAAGTTGAATTAAAACAACCTGTTGTAGAAGAAATTAAGAGTCATGTAGCAAATGCTAAGGCTGCTGTATTAGTTGACTACCGTGGTTTAACCGTTGCTCAAGATACTGAGCTTCGTAAGAAATTAAGAGAAGCTGGTGTCGTATACAAGGTATACAAGAACACAATGCTTAACTTTGCATTTAAGGGAACAGCATATGAACAGTTGTCAAAGGATTTGAACGGTCCTACTGCTGTTGCATTTGGTTTGGAGGATGCAACTTCTCCTGCAAGAATTTTACTTGAATGCTCAAAGACAATGCCTAAGTTAGAATTCAAATCTGGCGTTGTTGAAGGAACTTACTATGATGAGAAGGGAATTCAGGTTATCGCAACCATTCCTTCAAGAGAAGTTCTTATTTCCAAGTTACTTGGAAGCTTACAGTCACCGATTGCAAACTTTGCTCGTGTTATCAAGCAGATCGCTGAGAAGCAGGCTTAATTGTAGTTAACGAGATCTGCTCACAAATCGCAGAGAAACAGGCTTAATTATAGTTTTTAAGCAAGCAAGTGCAAGTGACAAACTGAATGGGAACCTAATGAACCCGATCATAAAAAATATAATATTTTAATGGAGGTAAATAGTAATGACAACTCAGGAATTTATCCAGGCTATTAAAGGCCTTACTGTTTTAGAATTAAATGATTTAGTAAAAGCATGTGAAGAAGAATTTGGTGTATCCGCAGCAGCAGGTGTTGTAGTAGCAGCAGCTGGCCCTGCAGCAGTTGAAGAAGAAGAGAAGACAGAATTCAACGTAGAGTTAACAGAGGCAGGCCCGAACAAGGTTAAGGTTATCAAGGTTGTTCGTGAAGTAACTGGTTTAGGCTTAAAGGAAGCTAAGGATCTTGTAGATGCAGCTCCTAAGATGGTTAAGGAAGGCGCTAACAAGGCAGAAGCTGATGATCTTAAGGCTAAGTTAGAAGCAGAAGGCGCAAAAGTAACTTTAAAGTAAGATAAACAATTAATCCCGCTCGCAAGAGCGGGATTTTTTTATTTTACGCGTAAGCAAAACGAGCATATGCAAGTTTGCTTGCAAATATGCGAGCGCGCTCGCGAATCGGAGATACTTGCGAAGCATGTTTCTTCCGGTTCATGCTTTTAAATTGAACAGACGCGGATGCGTCTGATTGTATAACTCACAATCTGTTTACAGATTGTGAGTCTAGGCATGAGAAAGTGCAGATGTCCCGCTCGTCAGAGCGGGATTTTACATTAATAGAATAGTTTATTGAATCCCATGTTTAAGTAAAAAAGCTGTCCATATCTGATAATAAGCTGCTTTCAGATGGATGTTATCAAACGTATATTTGGCGGGAAGATTTCCATCTTTATCAGTAATAGCATCATTGACATCGATATAGAAAATGCTTGAATTGTTCGCAAGTGCCGTTAACGCATCGTTTTTTTCCCTGATATTTTTGTTGTTAAAGATAGGATCCGTGTCTGACTTTTCTTTCGATACCGTCATGATGCCTTCAACAAAGATGATAGCATTGGGCTGCAGATCTTTAATCTGGTTAATTACCTTCTGATATTCCTCAACAAAGGATTTCGTAGTTCCCCTTCCCAGTTCATTAATTCCCAGCATGATATAGATCTTTTTGAATTGCTGCTCTTTCAGTGCATCCAGAATTGTAACCTTCTTATCACCCTCAGCTACGATTTCCCTTTTGAATACATCATAAATTGTTAAACCCACATCAGCATAATAAGTGGTATGATTCCATCCGGAGTATTCGGAGAGGCCGACTGTTCTGGAATCACCGATGAACAAAGCATCATTAAAGTATTCTTCATCTACAGATGCGAACTGAACAGGCGATTTTTCAACAGTATCAGAGTCATCAGTAGGAGTGGGTGTTGCTGTACCAGAGGTATCGCTTACCGCAACATTCTTATCTCCTCCTTTCGTATCAGACATTCCGGTATTTGCGACATTGTTACTATCGGTATTGGTACTGGCCTTTGTTGAATTATCCACGGGGACGATGCCGGTAGGTTCAGGTTCATTCTTCATGTCGGAAGAACTATTCTCTTTCGGCTCATTATCTTTCTTATTATCCTTGTCAGATCCGAGTCCAGCCTGAGTTTCCACCTGATTATAATTTGCTGCATCAGGAGGTGTTACATTCTTTTCAGGCATGTTGACAGTTTGAACGCTGTCAGTAGGTTGGTTCGTGATTTTATCAATAGGGGATGGAGTGGATGATGATACGGGAACCTCTACCTGCTGTTGGGTGTTGCTGGCATAATCCAGGCCAGCAGAATTTGAGTAGGATATATCCGTATCCTCTTTCTCATTAAAGGCTTTACTATTATAATCTGCATCAACATAAACTGCAGAGGAGCTGCCAAGCATCCATGGATATTTTCCGTCACTCACACCTTCAAAAACAACAGCTAATTGAGGTGTTTTCCATGAAGCAGCGGAATAATCGTGATAAATTGTATTCTTTCCAATATAACCTATTAGGGTAAAAAGGAAAGAACTGATGATAATTGCTGTAAGAAATGGATATTTCTTAAATATATGAAGGAACCGCACTTATTCTCCACACCTTTCATTTCATAGATAATTACTGTATCAATAACGTGAATATTTCTATATCTAACATATGTATATTGCTCTTGAAGAAAAATGCTAAAATTTAAAATACATAAAAGGATTATTTATTCCATTTGACAGCTGATAAACGGAATACCAGAACAGGATCAGAAGCATTAAATTAACGAGAAGATTTTTCTCGTATTTCCGATACCAATTCCATACAAAAGGCATACAGAGAAAAATACCTGCAATAAAATACCAATGATATATTCCAAGATATTTTACAACATCATGTTTATTCACGAAAATGCCAGGTAGAATACCGAAAAGTCTGCCAAAATAAACCCGTATTTCTGATAAATTCGAGATGGCAAATACCATCCAGGTTAATGGCATTACGGTACAGACATAAATCCTGGACAGGATCTTGGATCGATCAAGATAAGGCTTTAAAATGAGTTTCTCAAGACCGATAAAGACAAACAGGCTTAATCCCCACAGTACAAAGTTCCAGTTCGCCCCGTGCCATAGTCCGGTAAGTGCCCAGACGATGAAGAGATTGAAAATCAATCTTAAGGTTCCGACCCGATTACCGCCCAGCGGAATATAGACATAGTCTTTAAACCATTTTCCTAAGGTCATATGCCACCGGCGCCAGAACTCAGATACGGAAGTAGAGATATAAGGATGATTGAAGTTGTCCGGTAACACGAATCCAAGCATCCGACCGGCTCCGATTGCCATCAGGGAATAACCGAAGAAGTCAAAATAAAGCTGCAGACTGTAACCTATGGCACCGAGCCAGGCAAGCGGCGTAGATATGCTTTCAAAGCCGATGGTCTGGATGTCGTGCCATAGAATGCCGATTTTATCTGCCAGTAAAACCTTTAATCCAAGTCCGATGGTAAATAATTTCAATCCCTTTTCCAGATTTGCCAGGCTTATTTCCCGTTTATCAAATTGTTCTGAGATATCCGAATACTTGACGATTGGACCAGAGATTAATTGAGGAAACATGCATAGATAAAGGGAAAGCCGGAATAAGGAGCGTTCCGCTTTTTGTGACCGTCGATATACATCTATCATATAGGATGTAATCTGGAAGGTGTAGAAGCTCAGACCCAGTGGCAGACCCAGGGAAAGTGCAGGAAGCTTGGAATTCGTGGAAAGCCCTCCAAGCAGATAATTCATATTCTCAATTACGAAATTAATATATTTGAAGAAAAACAGAACACCAAGGTTATAAACCAAGGCACCGATAAAGACGATTTTTCTATGTAAAGACTTCTCAGAAAATGCATCCATGCAGATTGCCAGAAGATAATTGATAAGCACGGAAAGCACAAGCAAGAAGAAAAATTTCAGCTCTCCATAGGCGTAAAAGATAAAGCTTCCCACAAGAAGGAGAGCATTTTTGAATTTGTATGGAACTATATAATATAAGATAATTAAGACAGGTAAAAACAGAAAAATGAAAGTTAAACTACTAAAAACCATTGATGCTCCCCCACATGTTATGTCAATTATAAAACTATCCCTATAGATAAAATTATACACATTTTTGCAAAATAAGCCATTACGAATGCTTTAATTAGTTTTACATTTCGTTAACAATCATTACAAAAGAATTAAATCATCAGGATTAATTTGGAAAACTGTATTATAGTAATCAAATATTCTAATCAGATGTATAAAAAAAGAGAGAAATGTTCTCGAAAGATTTACATCGAAACAAATTATGGTAAAATATATAAAGCGTTAAGTGGATCTATTATGAAAGCAGATTGGACAATCATGACTGCTTTGTGAGATCAAGGAACAGTGAATAAGATCATAAATGGGGTGTAATAAGCTATGAAAGTATTCTAGACTTACACCAGCTTTATGAGAAAATCAGTAGGAAAGGGTGGGGACATGAGTATTTATCTTATGAAAAATACGAATTGCATTGAAAAACTATTCGAAAACTGGCAGGAAACATTAATCTGGTCATGTTTGCAGGGATGTATGGGAAGCGCTTGGGCGGATGATGATGCCATTCCAAAATCAGCTCAAATTGTTGTTGCAGACTTTTGCTTTTTTGCAGGCGAACCTAATGTGGAACTAGCATTAAATAAGCCGGTAGACTATAAATCTGATTTTATCATCATGGTGCCGCAGACTCCTGCCTGGGGTGAATTGATTGAGCAGGTTTATATGGGACGCGCAAAAAAGATTACACGATATGCTATTAAGAAAGAACCTGATGCCTTCGATGTGAATTATTTGACGGAGATAGTTTGTAATCTTAAGGAACCCTTTCATGTACAAATGATAGATGAGGATATTTATGACCAGGTTATGGGCAGTCCGTGGTCACAGGATTTGTGCTCGCATTTTAAAGATTATGAAGATTATAAGAAACGTGGTATCGGCGCAGTTGTGCTGGCTGATGGGACGGTGGTGGCGGGAGCTTCATCCTATACGGTATATCAAGAAGGGATAGAAATTGAGATTGATACCAGAGAAGATTATCGGAGAAAGGGACTGGCACTTGCATGTGGTGCCAAGTTGATATTGGAATGTCTGAAGAAAGGCTTATATCCTAGCTGGGATGCGCAGAATAAAGGCTCCGTTGCCTTAGCGGAAAAGCTCGGATATCATTTTGATCATGAATATACTGCTTATGAAGTAATTGGATATGGAAAGTAAGGGAATGACCCGAATCTTCTGTTTTGGGATGTACCTAATTATATATACTTTAAACTACACGATGGAGAAAATTATGAAAAGACGGATCAGACTATTATTATTAATTGTAATTACACTATATATCATTAATTTTGCACCGATAGATACGCTTTTGGAAACAGCGCCGGTTCCGGTAGCAGCGGCTGAACAGAGCACAACCTTAGTCAAGAATCCATTTCCTTTAATCCTGGACAGTAAAACAGTAGATTACATGTCCTATGTTCCGGAAATAAAGTGCAGCAGTAGTGTAAAAGAGGCTCTTTCCATTGAGAAACCCAGTATAAAAGTAGAAGCTGCCTCAGCGATGCTGTTAAATTCGGACGGGAATGTACTGTATTATAAATATGTTCTTAAGCCTGTATTTCCGGGAAGCACCGCAAAGCTGCTTACCGCTTTGGTTGCAGTGGACTGGTGCAGCATGAAGGATGAAATAAAGGTCGGCAAGGAAGTAGGAATGATTACGGAAGATGCTTCTGTGGCTGGTTTGAAAAAAGGGGAAGTATTAAACACCTCGACTTTATTATCTGCAATGCTACTGCCTTCCGGTAATGATGCAGCTTATGTTATGGCAGCTTACGTCGGTCGTAAATCTTTGAAAAATCCTAAGGCAAGCTGTGAGGCTGCAATCAATGAATTTGTTCGTCTGATGAATGAGAAGGCAAAGGAGCTGGGGGCTGAAAACTCTTGCTTTATAACTCCCGACGGCTATGACGCCATTGGGCAATATACTACCACGTATGACTTGGGTATGATTGGACTGGCAGCTTCCAAGAGTAAGATAATAACGGGAATTACTAAGAAAAGAGTAATAAGTGCTAATTTAATCAGTGGAGAGAAGCTTACCTGGGAAAACACCAATTTACTTCTGAACCGAAACAGCGAATGGTATAACCCGAACGTTATCGGTTTAAAAACCGGAACTACAACCATGGCCGGCAAATGTTTGATTTCTGCTGCGAAAAATGATCAAGGAACTGTCATCAGTATCGTAATGAATTCTACCTCGAAAGGCAGATGGAGTGACTCTAATAAACTCTTAAATTATGCTTTGAAAACGTTGAAGTTAATTGTTCGTTAAAGCAATATCGCCTGCGGCGATTGTTCAATTGAAAAGCATCAATTTAAAGCAATAATATAGCCTGCTCTGAAGAGCAGGCTATATTATTGCTTTAAATTGTATAAATTTGTATGTATAAAATGAAAAAAATCAATAAATTTGCGTTGACAGTTGAAAATAAGTATGGTAATATGAAAGATGCACTATTGTGGTGCTGTATGCCTAATTAACTATATTATAGCATATATAAATCATTTTGAAAAGAAGTTTTTTATTAAAGGCAAATGAATTATCTTTCCATTTATTTTCACATAAACTGACCGGGATTTGGATAATTCGCTTGTTAATTTAAACTTATTAAATTCAAGGGGTGAAAACGTCAATGGACAAGAACAGAATGCATCCAATTAAGGTTGGTAATAACGTTAGAATGAGTTACTCCAAACAGAAGGAAGTCCTAGAGATGCCCAATCTCATTGAAGTACAGAAGGATTCCTACCAGTGGTTTCTTGACGAGGGACTCAAGGAAGTATTTGATGATATTTCTCCGATAGCAGATTATAGTGGACATTTGAGTTTGGAATTCGTAGACTTTACGTTATGTGAAGATGACATCAAATATACGATTGAAGAGTGTAAGGAAAGAGATGCAACCTTTGCAGCACCTTTGAAAGTAAAGGTTAGACTTCATAATAAAGAGAATAACGAAATTAATGAACACGATATTTTCATGGGAGATCTTCCATTAATGACAGCTACCGGTACCTTTGTTATCAATGGTGCAGAGAGAGTTATTGTTAGTCAGTTAGTACGTTCCCCTGGTATATATTATTCAATCGATCATGATAAGATCGGTAAGAGATTATTTTCTTCCACAGTAATTCCGAACAGAGGTGCATGGTTGGAGTACGAGACAGATTCCAACGATGTTTTTTATGTACGTGTTGACCGTAACAGAAAGGTTCCGATTACAACCTTTGTCAGAGCTTTGGGTTATGGTACCAATGAAGAGATTAAGCAGTTATTCGGTGAAGAACCGAAGATCTTAGCGAGCCTTGCAAAGGATCCGAGTACTTCCAAGGATCCGACAGGAAGCTACCAGGATGGTCTGCTTGAGCTTTATAAAAAGCTTCGTCCCGGCGAGCCTTTGGCTGTCGAGAACGCAGAATCCTTATTAAACAGCATGTTCTTCGATGCAAGAAGATACGATCTTGCTAAGGTTGGTAGATATAAATTCAATAAGAAGCTTCATATGCGTAACAGAATCGTTGGCTTTGTTCTTTCTGAAAATGTAGTTGATACCTCGACCGGTGAGATTATTGCAACAGCAGGAACTCAGGTGACTGATGCTATAGCGAGACAGATCCAGAACGCAGCAGTGCCGTCAGTTATGGTACAAGCGGAGGATCGTAATGTTAAGGTCATTTCCAATATGATGGTTGATCTTGCTTATTATGTAAACATAGACAGAAGAGAGCTTGGTGTTACTGAGGATGTGTATTATCCTGTTCTGAAGAGCATTCTTGCAGATAATACGAATATCGAAGACATCAAGGAAGCGATTAAGAAGAACATCAATGAGTTAATTCCGAAACATATAACTAAGGAAGATATTATTGCTTCCATTAACTATAACATTCATCTGGAATACGGAATCGGCAATAACGATGATATCGACCATTTGGGTAACAGAAGAATCAGAGCGGTTGGTGAGCTGTTACAGAACCAGTACCGTATTGGTCTTTCCAGAATGGAACGTGTTGTTCGTGAAAGAATGACAACCCAGGATCTCGAGGGTATCAGTCCTCAGTCCTTAATTAACATTAAGCCCGTTACTGCAGCAGTGAAGGAATTCTTCGGAAGCTCCCAGCTGTCACAGTTCATGGATCAGCACAATCCGCTCGGTGAGTTAACTCATAAGAGACGTCTCTCCGCACTGGGACCTGGTGGTTTATCCCGTGATAGAGCCGGATTCGAGGTTCGAGACGTTCACTATTCCCACTACGGAAGAATGTGTCCGATTGAGACTCCCGAAGGTCCTAACATCGGTTTGATCAACTCTCTTGCAACTTATGCAAGAATTAATGAATATGGCTTTATTGAAGCTCCTTATCGTCTCTGCGATAAAACTGATCCGATGAATCCGAGAGTAACAGATGATGTTGTTTACCTGACAGCAGACGAAGAAGATAAATACATCGTTGCTCAGGCGAACGAAGAGCTGGATGGAAACGGCTTCTTTATTGGCAACAGTATTTCCGGACGTCATAAGGAAGAGACCTCTCAGTACGATAAGCACAAGATTGATTTAATGGACGTATCTCCGAAGATGGTATTCTCGGTAGCTACAGCGTTAATTCCTTTCCTGGAGAACGACGATGCTAACCGTGCCCTCATGGGTGCTAACATGCAGCGTCAGGCAGTTCCGCTTCTTTTAACCGAAGCTCCTGTAGTAGGAACAGGTATTGAAGCAAAAGCAGCTATTGACTCCGGTGTATGTGTTGTTGCTAAGAAATCCGGTGTTGTTGATAAAGTTACAGCGAAAGAAGTAGTTATTAAAAATGATGATAATACGAAGAGCTCCTACCGTATGATCAAGTTCTCCAAAAGTAATCAGGGAACCTGTATCAACCAGAGACCGATTGTATTCCGTGGTGAAAGAATTGAGGCTGGTCAGGTTATTGCTGACGGTCCTTCTACTGCTAAGGGTGAATTAGCACTTGGTAAGAACCCGTTAATCGGCTTCATGACCTGGGAAGGTTACAACTACGAGGACGCTGTATTATTAAGTGAAAGATTAGTACAGGAGGACGTTTACACCTCCGTGCATATTGAAGAATATGAGGCAGAGTCCAGAGACACTAAGCTGGGACCGGAAGAGATCACAAGAGATGTTCCCGGTGTTGGTGATGATGCACTAAAGGATCTTGATGAAAGAGGTATTATCCGTATCGGTGCTGAGGTTCGTGCCGGAGATATCTTAGTTGGTAAGGTTACACCGAAGGGCGAGACCGAGCTGACTGCAGAAGAGAGACTCCTTAGAGCAATCTTTGGTGAGAAGGCAAGAGAAGTTCGTGATACTTCCCTTCGTGTTCCTCACGGTGAATATGGTATTATCGTAGATGCGAAAGTATTTACAAGAGAAAATGGCGATGAATTATCACCTGGCGTAAATCAGACCGTACGTGTTTATATCGCTCAGAAGAGAAAGATCCAGGTTGGTGACAAGATGGCTGGTCGTCACGGTAATAAGGGTGTTGTTTCCAGAGTTCTTCCTGTAGAAGATATGCCTTTCTTGCCAAACGGAAGACCGTTAGATATCGTTCTTAACCCGCTTGGTGTTCCTTCCCGTATGAACATCGGACAGGTACTTGAGATTCACTTATCCTTAGCTGCTAAAGTACTTGGTGTA
>Ga0207800_1000107_pt1 | contig 31048 bp, 22 predicted proteins | sample LuqExpMetageno11_FD_187769 | JGI IMG/M metagenome (GOLD analysis project Ga0207800, IMG submission 187769) | Tropical forest soil microbial communities from Luquillo Experimental Forest, Puerto Rico - Sample 11 (SPAdes) | ecosystem: Environmental > Terrestrial > Soil > Tropical forest ... | reverse complement strand
CCTTCTCGGCGATAGTCTGGATCGTGGTTTCGGGCTCTTCGCTTGAAAGGAGGAGGGCATTCGCCTCGCTTAGGAGTTCGAAGCGTTTTTTGCTTTCGCTTAATGCTTCATAAGCTTCCTGAAGATCTTCGGTCTGAGCCTCCAACTCCTCCGACTGAACCTGGAGATTCTCGTATGCCTCACGCAAAGCATCTTCTGCACGAGTTTTGGCAATGGCAACGGCAAGATATTCAGCCAAACGTTCCCATAATGAAATTGTTTCAGGAGAAAACTGCCCTTTACGTCTATCGCTCAACTGGAGAAGACCTAAACATTCACCGCCCACTCTTAGAGCAATCAGAGCTTCAGATTCATATCCTTCACCATTACACCTGTTACACGTGTTTGCTTGACGGTCAGCATCAGTTGTGGTAGCGAGAAGTTCAGTAGTGGAGTTTGTGCAGAAATTTCCCTTCTTTGTGAAGAACGACTTCGATGGATCAAACTTTCCGTGAATAATATTTCCGCACATACATTCATGGATTGGATAGCCATTACTATCGCGAATAGGCCGTCCGACGGCATCCCTTGTACAGAGGCTATTCTCCAACCTTACAAATTCCTCAGGGAAACCAAAAGTCTCAAAGTAAGGATAATCTTCACCTTCTTTGAGCCTAATGCCAATAGCCTCAAAGCCGGAACGTTCCTTGAAGAATTTCACGGAAGAATGAACTAATTCTGATGTACTTCTACTTTCATTTACGAGACGTAAGAATTCCACCGTAATCTCACGTTCTAGTTCGGCACGTTTGCGTTCGGTGATATTACGGGCAACATGAATAGATCCAGCAATTTTTTCATCAGAATCATGAATAGGAGATACACTTACTATGAAATCGCCACCCAGGCTGTCTTCGTGAATCTCTGTTATATGTTCAAATCCGTCTGCAAGCAACTGACGGTGAGGACAAAAAGAGGGAGGTTCATTTGTCCCATGAACAACATGATAACATTTTAATCCTACGCACTCTTCTGGTGTCACTCCAAACCTTTCAGCCATGGCTCTGTTTGCACGAACAATCCGGTATTCATTGTCAATTATGGCTATCAAGTCTGGTATAGTATCAAAAGTAGATCCCCAGTGCTGTGTGGCTTGAATAGCTGTTTTTTCGGCTTCTTTGCGCCTGGAACTTTCTATTTGTGTCCATTTCTCTTCTTTTTTAATTAGGGCAAATTGATGGTTGATAACTACATCAATAATTTCGGTTGCACTACACTTCTCAAGGGAATAGGTACACAGAGCTACCATGGAGTAATTTCCAATGATGCTGTCAATCTCTTCCTCGTAATCAACAAAACTGCTCCAGTCCTTTTTTTCCAGCCAGAAGGTGTTCCCACTCAATCTTAAACCGTCGTAACCGTCAGCCAGAGCTCGATTGAGCTTTTCAACCCAACCGTTAAGCACTCTTTGCGAATCGAAAATTCCTTCTTTGACATACCAGTAAGTGTAAGGAATAATCTCAATTTGTCCTTTTTCCAGGTAAACATCAATCCTTGGAATAGCTTTTCTAAGAGCTTCTTTTGCTTCTTCTACTTTCAGGGGCTCTGACGTAACCCACATACAAAATTCATTATTTTCCAGCCCTGCTTTGAAGTAGGGAACTAGTATGTCAATTAAATCCTGTTTTGTCTGGTAAAATTGACAGAAATGCGTTCCCCAGGGCACCTCTCCAATAATGTCAATCCCAGATTTTCTCAAACTTTTTTCCATTCCAACCCTTTCCGAGTGTAATACTAATTTAAAAATCCATATTAATCAACTGTGAATTATTTGCCACCTGTGAGTAATTTGTTACTTGGAAGATCAGGAAAGACCTATAAAATCTGCCATATGAACCACTTTGTTTCAAGGATTTTGCAAAAAATAAAATATATTGGTTATTAAAATATTTTTGTAAAATAAATTATACATTAATTATGTTCTTTGATTTTTTGAGTTATAAAACTGTCTGTAGCAAATATTAAAATATTCATTTTTTTATCCAAAAAAGGTAGATAAAGGAAATCAAATTTCAGGAAATATAATAAATATTATAAAGTACAGTAAATCTTATAAAATATGATAACTGTTGTTACTTTTCACAAATAGATAAAAATAATAAAAGTGAAGATAAATGAAATGAAAAGGAGTAACTCACTTCACTTTAAAATATCAGAGTTTCCCGATTATGGAAAATTGGTCTTTGGATCATTATATTCTGCTTTTCTAAATTATGTTCCGCATTCCCAGCCGTTCATGTAGCATTCCTGTGTCGGCGTGAGTTCGTCAATGCTTATGCCCATTGATTCGAGTTTCATCTTTGCCACAAAAGTATCAAGTTCCAGAGGTACCTTATGAACTCCGTTTGGAAGCTTGTTTTCGGCAATATAGCGTACACAGAGAGCCTGATTTGCAAAACTCATATCCATTACTTCGGCCGGGTGGCCATCACCAGCAGCAAGGTTAACCAACCTGCCCTCGGCTATGACATTAATGCGCCTGTCACCGAGATCATATTCTTTTATATTGTTTCTTACAGTCCGGACAGATTTGGCAAGGGAAGAAAGAGCTTCCATATCAATTTCCACGTTGAAATGTCCGGAATTTGCAAGGATTGCCCCATCAGGCATGGACTTGAAATCTTCAGCTGTGAGAATATCGCGGTTTCCTGTGGTGGTAACAAAGAGTTCCCCTAATTTTGCAGCGTCTGCCATTTTCATGACTCTATACCCGTCCATCCTGGCTTCAAGGGCTCTTATAGGATCAACTTCAGTAACGATGACATTTGCCCCAAGGCCTGAGGCTCGCATCGCAACTCCACGCCCACACCAGCCATAGCCTGCAACAACAACGTTTTTGCCTGCTACCAAAAGGTTTGTTGTCCTGTTAATCCCATCCCAGGCTGATTGACCTGTCCCGTAACGGTTGTCAAAGAGATACTTGGTCATGGCATCATTTACTGCAATTACCGCCATTTTCAGGGCCCCATCCTTTTCCATTGCATGAAGCCTGTGCACGCCAGTTGTTGTCTCCTCGCAGCCTCCTAGGATATTTGGAAGTAGGTCGGTCCTTTCTTTATGTAATTTAAATATAAGGTCTGCCCCGTCATCGATTGTGATATCGGGCTTAATATCCAGGACCCGATCGATTGCTTCGTAATATTCCTGACTCTCGACTCCGTATCTTGCAAAACAGCTTATATTCTTGCGGGTGCCAAGGGCAAGAGACACATCATCTTGCGTGCTAAGAGGGTTGCAGCCGGTAATTGACACTTCTGCACCACCTGCAGCCAAGGTCTCTACAAGGACTGCGGTTTTTGCTTCCACATGCAGGGCCATTCCTACTTTCAGCCCTTTCAGGGGTTTTTCCTCCTCGAATTTCTTCCTTACGATGGCAAGTACAGGCATATGATTTCTTGCCCATTCCATCTTCATATTTCCGGATTCTATGAGTTCTTTTTCTGTCATGTTGATCCCGTAATATCAGATATGCTGTTGAGTTCGATCTTTACTCCAGCTTCAAACATAAGTGTTTGTCTTTAGTGTTTGTCTTTAGTGTTTGTCTTTAGTGTTTGTCTTTAAGTCATTCTGGTTCCACAGAGGAACATTTTTGATATAAATGATTTTATTATAAAGAGAGTTTCAGGCATTTACTCTTGCAACAAGTTCTTCTGCAGCTTTTTGAGCTTCTTCCATCACTTTCTGCTCGTCCAGTACAAGAACCTTGTAATCGTCCATAAGGACTTTCCCATTTACAATTGTTGTCCTGACGTCGCTACCTCTTGCAGAGTACACCAGGTGGGAAGGAACATCAAAGCATGGAGTAAGATGCGGTTTTTTCATATCTACCATGATCAGATCAGCTTTCATTCCAGCTTTCAACATACCTGTTTCCGTGCCAAGAGCTTTTGCACCATTCACAGTACCCATTTGAAGCACCTGCTGCGCAGGAAGAGCAATAGGGTTGAAAGTATTGACTTTATGCAGAAGAGCAGCCATTTTCATCTCCTCAAAAAGGTCAAGGTTATTGTTTGAGGCACAGCCGTCAGTTCCAAGGCTCACATTAACTCCTTTTTCGAGCATTTTATGTACAGGCGCAATCCCTGAAGCCAGTTTCATATTACTTATGGCATTATGAGAGACATTAACCCCTCTTTTTCCGAGAATTTCTATGTCGCCGTCCGAAAGCCAGACGCAGTGAGCGGCAAGCACATCAGGCCCAAAAAACCCTATATCTTCCAGGAGGTGTACCGAACATTTTCCATACCTTTCTTTCATAGCCAGGAGTTCGGCTTCCGTTTCGAGGAGATGGATATGGATTCCGGCTCCATCCTTGTTAGCTTCTTCCCTCACCTTTACAAGAAATTCCTCCGAACAGGTATTTGGCGCATGGGGTCCATACATTGTCTTTATTCTGCCATCGGCTGCTCCCTGCCAGGCGCGAACAAAACGTTTCCCTTCCTTAAGGTCGGCTTCTCCTTTTTCTTCGTTCCAGAGCTCTATAAGTCCGTGACAAAGTGAAGCCCGAAGCCCTGATTCCTCAACAGCCTTTGCAGTCTCGTCCATATAGAAATACATATCTGCAAAAGAAGTAGTACCTGACTTGATCATCTCCAGACAGGCAAGCAAGCTGCCTTTATAGACGTCTTCTACAGTCAGTTTTGCCTCAGCAGGCCAAATATGTCCCTCAAGCCAATCTGCAAGCTGCAAATCGTCAGCGTAACCCCTAAAAAGCGTCATTGCGGCGTGAGTATGCGTATTTACAAGTCCTGGCATTACTACCGACTGTTTTGCATCGATCACGGTCTCGGCACTTTCGTCAGTCTTTTTCCCGATCTCCGTAATCTTTCCGTCTTCAATAACAACGGTTCCGTTTTTGAGGTCTCCCCTTTCAGGGTCCATCGTTAAAACGTAAGCATTTTTTATAATTATGTCAGCCATATGATCAGATCCGTCAGGTAATGAACTGAAACTGTTATTATTCAAAATTTAATAATTATCTCAAAATTTAAAAAGTATTTGAGTTACAAAGTAACCGAAATTAAGAGGTAACTGGAATAAGAAGTTATCCTAAAAAAAGTTGTCCTGAGAATATTAGAATTATACTAAAATCCTGTGAAAAAAGAATTCATAAACTCTTAAGAATACAAGACTTTCTTAGTATTGGTTTTTTGCAAAATACCTGTAGCTACTTGTCAATTATATTATATCCTTTATTAGGAAAAATGATACTATCGGATTTTATCACTCGACCAGGATATATGATTGCTCCAGATCCGATTTTAACTCTATTGCCGATAGCCGGACCCAAGATATAATATCCAGAATTAACTATCTCCTTACCGACGAGAACTTTCACCATTGGTGAGTTAATCTTGGGATCGCCCTCATCAGCATTCTTCAAAATACAATCTGTAATATGGGACCCACCGCCGAGAAACGAATGATTTCCCACTATAGAATAACGAATATCGGTATTAATAATTGAATCGCTCATAACACAGCTCATAATAATGTTTCTGTTGGCAAGAAGACTGCTTCGTGCTCCCAAAACTCCAAACCAGACCGTACAACTTGGCTCAAGAACAGTATTATCGCCGATATGTCCCGCTGCAATAGTTACATTTGGTCCAATAACAACTCCGTCACCGATAGTAGTTGGACCTATTATAGTTGCTGTAGGATCTATTTGACAATCTCTTCCAATATGGATTGGATCACGGCGTTTCGGTAGATATGGTAGTATTTTTTTAAGCATAGCGTACTGGTTTCCAAATCTCGTATTTGGTTGGCGCGCTTGACAATGAATTCCCCAGGTAAAATTGGCAAAAAGTAGATGTGTCCAATGTCTGATAGCGATATAAGATAACCGTGGTACTTGTAAGTACAATGGAGGGACCGTAGCAAGTGGATTATTTGATAATTTTGGCACCGTCCCTAATTCTGATGAAGGCAAGGAGAAACAAGGAAGAGAGATACTTTCTGTATCTATTACTATGGGTAAGAAATCCTTCTCTCGTGTTCCAGCTGGAAAAAAGAAAAAGTCTCCCATATATAAATTTCCCACATGTTCCATATTATGCTGCAAGGAGGAGATATGCACACTAAAACAAGGGTCAGTATCCAAAAATGCTAATCTCGCGGGTTTTCCAATCGTCGAAGCCCTGTTTAAAAATTCCAAGACTATTTCCTTATTGAAGTAAATATCATCACGGTAAACAAGCGTTTGGAAAGTAGAGGGACTAATTTCTTCCAACGATGAAATAAAAAAAGGTTTTTCTTTAATTTTTAATTCCGTGAATACATCTTCTTGATGTTCGAAGATTGTCTTGTTTAATACTGGCAATCTGGCGGCCGGTGATTCGAAGGGATGGATTACCTGCTTTGTTTCAAGGATATACCTTCTTATCGATCTATCTACAATGCCTCTGGAGGTCATCTTAACAATATATACGTGGTTTTCTTTAAAGGGTTTGTGACTGAGCGTTATGTATTTCTAAGGATCTCCTACCTGAATATATTCAAAGTCCGCTTCCCACTTAGAGCCCCTGTTCATCTATTCCGGCTTCAAAATTCAGGGCTTTAAGATAAGTACGCATGATTTTCAGCCTTTCCTCGGCAATCTTTTTTGCAGTATCGGTATTTAATTTGTCAGGAATTGTGAAAGGTTTATACTGCATATATTCGTTAAAGCCTTCAATAGGGTCTTCAATATACACGGTTCTTTTTGAACTCCCTTTATCCATGCCTGTTGTATATTTTAGCATTCTGAGAGCTCCCATCGAAAGAACAGCTCTGAAAATTCCTATAGCTCCAAGGGCGTCAAGCCGATCGGCATCTTGCAAAATTCGGGCTTCGAGAGTTTCCGGAATTTCACCTGCGCTAAAGCGATGCGTCCGAATACAGCCTGTAACAACCTCAATAATCTCTTTTTCAAGCCCTGCTTTCGAAAGGAATTCGAAAGCGATGTCCGCGCTAAATACAGCATGATCCCCACCTTCTTCATGTTCCTTAATTACGCCAACATCGTGGAGGAGAGCTGCAAGCTGCAGTACAAGAGGATCTCCACCTTCTTCCTTCTGGATTTCCAGGCAAAGGGCTTCTACCCGGTTTATATGGGACATATCATGGGAACTAGGCTCTCCTTCAAGAAAAGTAGCTACAAATTCCCTTGTTTTTTCAATTAAGTCCATATTCAGTGTTCCAATTCTGCAGCCATAACTTTAAGATGTTCTTGAATTTCAGAAATCGCTTCGGAAAGGACTTTTTTGTTATCATAATTTGTAATTAATTTTACAAGTTCTTCTTTTCCTTCCTTTTTTAGATCCACTCCAAGCTTGATCATATTTTCAAGTGCTCGGGTAAGATTATCGACTATCGAGATTGTAGCCATCCTTGAAGTCCGTGAAAGAGGGTTCAGATCAATAGTTATAACAGTCTTTCCCATCTCTACAAGTTTTTCACATCGATCTCCGTCTTCAAGTGGAACAAGTATCACATCTGCAGAATAAATTCCTCGGCTTTCTACCAGCCGCCTGTCGTGAGAGAGTTCAAGGCTCGCATCCGGATTTTTTCCGAGTACCTCAGAAGCTCCATTGGCTTTTAATTGTTCGATTATAAGGTGGATCCTTGTTTCGGTTCTGTGGAAGAGATTCACCTCAAGTTTTGCTCCTGTAACGTCTGCAAGAGCAACAACTTTTTCAGGAGCTAGAGCTGCTACATTGCCATTTACGGAAATCACAGGGTTTTTTGCCAGAAGCAAGGCAGCAACTGCGGCTCTTTCAGCGTACAGAGCAGAGTTGGTGCTTCGCTCGCCTATAAGGTAATCAAAACTTTCGCCTCTCCCCTGAGAAATTAGTCCCTGAATGCTTGTAATTCCCATTTTTACCCCGGCTGCAACCTTTTCACGTGCTAGCAGGGACTCATACCTCGGGTGGTCTTTAGGTATCTCAGTCATATCGGTCGCTTACCTTTTTTAGTGTTTATTTTTAGTCCTTTTAGTATTATTTAAATCAGTAAATCAGTAAATTCGTTTCATTAGTTTCTACATAATTGCCTGATTATTTCAGAGAACTTAGTAAAACACTTAGATGAACTCTATATATATTCTATTAAAAATGTGTTCTTCTGGACTTATTCATTCATTAACTTTGGTATACATGTGCCTATGCCGTACTCCAGCACCTGCCCGAATTCTTGAAGGGCTTCATACAGAGCGAATTCCTGAGAGTTAGGGGCAATTGCGAAAACCGTATCCCCAAGCATTGCCTGGGAAGCAAGTCCTCCACTTGCGTTTGCAGCTTCAATCACATCTTTTGCCCTGCTGCTCATAAGTTCGGTTTTACTGGCAAATGACTGTGCTTGTTGCATAAAATTCTCAAGAGTGGGTTTTTTAAGCAACTCAGCCATGGCCACTTTTCCTGCACCGTTGATTCTTTCGGCTGCAGCTTCGTCCCTCAGAACCGAGCCAGTAGAGATCTCGCCAAGAACAATACAAAAAACTCTGGCTTCCGGTGCTGGAATTCTATCTATAAGTCCAAATTCGGGTCCACCTGGCTGTAGTCTGATTACTACCCCACCATTGGACTGGGCAGCAACATCTCCAAGTCCACTGCAGTTGACAACTTCAGCCACATGAGCATATTCTGTCAGGCTTTTTACGGTTTGATTCAGGGAAAGTGCCTTGTTCAGGGCATAGGCTGTCCCGAGAGCTCCTGCACCTGAAGCTCCAAACCCACACCCAGTTGGGATCTCTGCCCAACTCTTTATCCTTACAGGCAACTCAGTCATCATCTCTGCGACTGTTCGGGTAGTTCTGCCTTCAACTCTTTTTCCATTAAGGAATATTTCGGTCTCTTCTACAGATCCTCCGATTTTTACTTCGGTAGTAACGCCTCCGTTCAGGACGATTCCGCAGCCTGTAGAACCCTTACGATGAGGATTTTCATGCTCGTGGATCTGGAAAAAACCTGTAATGTGTCCCGGAGCATAGGCTTTTGTCAGAAAGTCTACTCCTTCACTCTCATATGTATACATAGAAAACGCCTTTTTGCCACTTATCTCATTTTTTCAAAGTTCGTTCCTGTTTTGCAGAATACTTTGCAATGTGCTTTCAGATTATTGTGATTGTGGATATTCTGGAATACTTTTCAATAGAACTATTATTTTAACAGCTCGGCTACCTCTTCAAGGATAAAGGCTGCTAATTTGCGTTTATTCCCGCTTATGTGCTTTGGTTCGCTTTTTTCGCGTCCTAGCAGGTAAAGTTCATTTTCCTCTGTACCCATTCCACCTTTTGCGACATCGTTTGCTGCAATAAGATTCAGTTTTGACGTTTTAAGGGTTAAGGTTGCCCTTTGAAGGAGCTCCTCTCTTTCAACCCCAGTTTCAGCCTTGAAACCTATAATCAAAAGAGCAGGGTACTTTTCACGGCATTCTTTTATCAGTTTGCGGGTTGGCTTCAATCTTAGCATAAGTTCTCCTCCCGATTTGATCTTTTCGGGAGAAGGCTCGGCTGTATAGTCTGCAATTGCTGCTGAACTAATAAGGGCGTCATATCCTTTCTCAAGTTCCGAAAGTACAGCGTCGGTCATGTCGGCGGCACTCTCTGCAAAAATCTCTTTGATCCCTGCAAACCCAAGTCGATCTCTATGAACCAGAGTTACGTCAGCTCCATTGCGGTAAGCTTCTAGGGCAAGTTCCCTGCCAGTCTTTCCTGAAGCCCGATTCGTCAGAATCCGGATGGGGTCCAGGCTTTCAGCAGTGGAGCCGCTAGTGATAATTATCTTTCGGTTTTCAAGGGTTTTGCTTCCTAGAGCCCTTTCTACCTCGAGCACGATTTCTTCGTTCGCCGCAATTTTTGCGATGCCTTCTGCGAGTCTGGGACCCACGATAGAGATTCCCCAACTTTTCAATTTTACCAGATTTTCAGCTACAGCCGGGTGTCTGAACATTGATTCGTGCATCGCAGGAACAACCATTACAGGCACATTAGAACCAAGGGCAGTTGTTGCAAATGAGGTGACCGGAGTATCATCGATTCCGTATGCGATTTTTCCTATGGTGTTTGCGGTTGCAGGAGCTATAAGTAAAAGATCGGCCCTACCTTTGAGTCCACAGAATTCAACATGCTCAACCCTGCCCCCAAGTTCGGTAATTGCTGGGTTTCCGGTAGCATAGTGCAAGGCATCAGGGTGCAAGATATGTGTAGCTGCTTCTGTCATGACAGCATGGACTTCAGCCCCGTTTCTTATCAGCTCTCTTGCAAGTTCAACTACCCTGACAGCTCCAATACTTCCCGTAACGCCAAGCACTATGGTTTTCCCGGCAAGGGAAGAGCTCTTTTGCCCCTGGATCCAGAGTGTGGGATGGAATTTGTCGGCTCTGGACCTTGTGGCCTTTTGCTGTTCTTCTTTATCCATTTCATCTACTCGATTCGGTCTATTTGACCGGGGCTTTCCTCGTTTGGGTTATTCGACCTTCCTGGTTTTAAAAGTCATTCAATGGGATTTTCATTCAGGCAGCGGAGTGATCTATAAAATTAATAAGCTGGGCAATAATTTATAAAGTCAGCTTGCTTTTCAGAAAACGCTCCTGAAAGCAAAGTGACATTCAATACGATATTATTAAAACTTTCGAAATACTAAGGATTAAAATTAATAAAGAGACTTTATAGAGAACTCTTACTTTATTAATATCTGAATATAAGTCAAAAATAACAGAGTGGGAGGAAGGCAGATTAACGACAAAAAAACAAAAAAAGAAGCCTCTGAAGTTACGAAAAAGGGATTAAGCACATTTATAGGGAAAATTTCAGGAAAAGAGCAGCTAGAAATTGAGATAGAACGACTCAACTCGCAGATCGTTAAACTGGAACTTGACCTGCAGAGTGCAAAAAACCAGCTTGAAAAAAGAGAGACTCTTGCGAGGCAGACGGTGGCGGATAGGCAGGAAGCTGAGGCACTTTTAAACCAGGAACGTATTCGAACCCAAACCCTCTCCCATGAACTCGAAGCCTTCAGGACTGCATCTGAAGGAAAACTGAATTTTCGCGGGATTGAAACTCTGAGCCCGCAAGCTATTCAGGCTTACCTCTTCAAACTTAAATCCTTTCATGCCCATGCAAGCGATTTGCTGACTGCTTATCTGCCGCCTAATACCCGCTTATCAGATGTGCTAAGTGAAAAGCTTCGTGAGCGCGTAGATGAAAAAACCCTTGTGCTTCTTGATCGGTTTGATCCTGAGACGGGCCTTGTACTTTTTTATGATTTTCACCGCATGGTCTGCGAAGCTATAGCTCCTCCTGTTCCGATCACTTCCCCATCCTGGCAGCTTGGGCACAGTTTTGATGTTTCTTTGCTTGAAGAGAGTTTGAGTAAGGATTACCGTATGCTTGTTCTTGTCCTGCATGCAGGCGAATCCTTCGTAGGTTTTACTGCCGATGGGCGGGTTTTCGATACCGAGGAACTTATCCGCAGCAGCGTCAAGGAAAAACACAGCAAAGGAGGCTTTAGCCAGCGCCGCTTCGAACGCCTAAGAGAAGAAGATATCGCGCATCACATGGACAAAGTCGTTGAGACTCTAGATACAGTTCTTGAAGAAAACAAGTTTATAGATTATGTTTTTCTTAGTGGCGATTTTCAGCTTATAGGAGAAATTAGGAAACGTCTGCCAATCAATCTTGAGATAATTGAAAAGTCTTCTGACATCAAAATCGAAAAAGCTGGAGGTGACGAGATTTTCAGGTCAGTCTTGAGCTCAAGGAGATATCTACTGTGATGCAGAGGGTATTTGCTCCAAAGCTCCAAAAAAAATATGTTGTAAAATTCCAAAAAACTCTAGAGAAAAAAGAGAAGAAATTTCATCGCTGAAAATCCTCTTATATTTTAATTGAAAAAATTTTATATATAATACAAAAAGATATAAATATAATTATAATAAGGACTCGTTACTATCAAATAGGGTTTTTGGATTTAGAATGATAAAGATGTTAACGTTGAATAACGAAAGAAAAGAGCGTTCATGTAACTTTACTTCCGAATCTGTGGAACTTGGGGTACTTCTTGCAGTTGTAGGAGGATTTCTTGATGCTTATACATTCGTAGGGAGAGGCGGGGTTTTTGCTAATGCCCAGACAGGAAATGTCGTACTGATGGGCATAGAAGCTGCAACAGGAGAATGGGGGCAGGCAGCGCTTCATGCGGTACCTATTCTGGCATTTATGATAGGAGTAGTAGTTGCCGAGATGATAAAAAAGCCTTCAATACGCCTGTCTATATCGGATTCTGAAAGAGCGGTTTTAATTCTCGAAACCATAGTCCTTTTTCTCGTAGGCTTTATACCTTATACAAGCCCGAATATCATTGTAACCGTTGCGGTTTCATTTGTCTCTTCGGTTCAGGTATCTTCATTTCGCAAACTGGTTGGTTGCGCGTATAACACAACGATGATTACAGGAAACCTACGTTCGGCTACACAGTATGCTTATATTGCTTTCACAAAAAGAGACAATGAGTCGGCTCTGCAAGCCATTCGGTACTTTACAATCAATTTCTCTTTTCTAGCAGGGGCTATTTTGGGAGGGTTGCTTACATCATTTATTGGAGTCAAAGCCGTATGGATAGCTGTTATCGTGCTGATATGCTCTGTAATTTTGTTCAATAGTGAGAGTAAGAATAAAAATGCTAATATTGAAATATAAGATTCAATAGGTTTAGTAACAGTAGATTGGTTTATCACTGAAAACAGATTGGGAGATTAGTAAAGTAGATTAGTGAATCACTAATAATGGATGGTTGCTTCTTTACGGAACTAGTAAATTAATGACAAAAGTTATTAAATTATTGACAAAGCAACTTTTGCGCAATCTATATCAGCTTTCAGTGCAGGGAAGGTAAGCAATGGCAAGAGATAGAAGAGACTATTATTATCATCAGGCAAAAGAGGAAGGGTACCGGTCCAGAGCTTCCTTTAAGCTCAAGCAGATAAACGAAAGACATCATATTATCAATTGGGGGGACTCAGTTGTTGATCTGGGTGCAGCACCAGGTGGATGGCTCCAGGTTGCAAAGGAACTTTCAGGAGGTAAGGTCCTTGGTGTGGATCTCCAGAGAATTGTGCCTATTGAAGGTGTCGAGACCATTCAGGGTGATATAAACGCTGAATCAACAATAAAGAAGATTATTAAGACCGTAGGGGCAAAAGGAGCTGATGTGGTGCTTTGTGATGCAGCTCCTAATCTGTCAGGAAACTGGTCTTATGACCATGCAAGGTCAATTGAACTCTCAACTTCAGCACTGGAATGTGCAAAAAAAATTCTCAAGCCTAAAGGGAATTTCGTTGTGAAAGTCTTCCAGGGAGACATGTTTAACGATTACATGCAGAAAGTCAGGGAAAACTTTGTCCGGACAATGGCTTATTCTCCGAAAGCTTCGCGGTCTCAGAGTGCGGAAATCTATGTTATCGGAAAGAAATTCCTTACAGCTCCGCTCCGCAGAGGAGATGAATTCGTTGTGGATATCGAGAAGCTGGGCTCAAGTGGGGACGGAGCTGTGCTCATTGAAGAGTTCGTTGTCTTCGTAAAGGAAGTAGAGGTTGGAGAAAAAGTAAGGATAAAAATAACGGATGTCAAGCCGAACTTCGCTTTTGCCGATGTTGCAGAAAGACTTGGAAAAAACGAGAAACCTGAGTAATTTTATTAGAACCTCAGTTAATACAAACTATAATATTTAGTAGAAACCTATATGTTTGAGCAACTAAATATAAAGTTTAGTGATTAAATATATTTGTTAATTAAAAATTAGTTGGTAAAAATTAATAAGAGTTTAGCCCGATTTTAAACCTACTTCCAAACACGGTGATCCGGTTGATTGATCTTCACACTCACACGATTTTCAGTGACGGGGAGCTGCTCCCCAGCGAACTTGTCCGGCGGGCGGTTATTCACGGCTATAAAGCTATTGCACTTACCGATCATGCTGATTATACCAATCTCGAACAGCTTATCGAAGCTGGGCAGAAAGCAAAATACCTTGAAAATGAATGGGATATCCGCGTTCTAGTTGGAGTTGAACTGACTCATGTGCCTCCCCGAAAGATCGCTCCCCTTGCGAAGAAAGCAAAAGAACTTGGTGCGGAAATCGTGGTCGTGCATGGAGAAACTACATCTGAGCCAGTAGCCCCTGGAACAAATACAGCATCAGTTGCCTGTGAATATGTGGACATTCTGGCTCATCCAGGTCTGATTTCCGAGGAAGATGTCGAAAAGGCTAAAGAGAACAATGTTTGCCTTGAAATCACAGCCAGGAATGGGCACAACCTAACAAACGGCCATGTCGCCCGGCTTGCTCTTGAAATAGGAGCAACGCTTCTGGTAAATACTGATACGCATTCCCCTGATGACCTTATCACCGATGAAACTGCCCTGAAAATTGCAATGGGAGCCGGGTTTACTGAAGCAAGGGCAAGAGAAGCGTTAAAAGCTTCCGCAAAAAAGATAGCAGAGATTGTTTAAATCGTAATTTTATATTTTTTTATATTTCCCCATGGTTTTTCTTAATATTCTCATTTTTTTCTTTCAGCTTGTCTTTGTTTTTAGCTACGTCCTTATTTTCTGGTTTATTCAGCTTTTATTATATTAACAAGAAAATAACTCTTAAAGCTGTATTAGATATTTCAAACAAGAAGTGAATTGAACAGAAAGATATTCAAAAATACATGAATATTGGCAAATATACAAAGGTTTTTTAGTGTTTGAATCATTTTCCTTTCGAAAAGTCAACGCTATCTGAAATGATTAGCGTACTGTATAGCTAAACTCTCTATCTTCTATTTAACTGAATTCTTCAATATTCTTGATAGGGCGTTTCATCTCAAAAAAATCCAACTGTCTATACTATGTAAAATGTCAGATTTGGATTTATAGTAAATCCCCAAACTCCCTAAATTGGATTACTGATATTGAAAATTCAGGATTTATAGATCTAAACCCTCGAGATTGAGAGTTAACATCCATTAATGTCTGAGGTAATACAATGAAAAAAATGAGCTTTTTAGTAATCGGCTTGCTACTTTTGTCAATAGTAGCGATGTCAGGATGTACTAGCAGTAAAACATCCAACACTACTGCCCCTGCAGAAGGGAATGCAGGAAATGTGTCAGCTAATGCTACTATGCCTCCTGGAGGAGCTCCGGGTAACGTGTCAGCTAACGGTTCCATGCCTCCTGCAGAAAACCCGGGCCAGATGCCATCTAACAACTCTAACATGCCTCCTGGAGGAGGAGCTCCAGGCAACATGTCAGCTAACGGTTCCATGCCTCCAGCAGGGGCTCCAGGTAACATGTCAGGTAATGGCACCATGCCTCCTGCAGAAAATTCAAATAATTCATAATTTGATTATCTGAAATAAGATTTTCAAAAATAGTTAAACAAGGATAAAGGTAGTTAGTTAGCTAACAACTTTATTACTTTTACCTTGACTTTTTTTGTTATTTTAAGCTTATAGGATAGGTTTATTCTATCGAACATAACTCCGCAAGGATATTTTCCTACAATTATGTTGGTATTCTATTGTTGAGTGTCTCCGCAAATATGGGACATATACTTATTTTGCAAAATTTATCAATAATTCGTGGATAAGACCCGTATAGTCCTATACTATAAAAGCGTATAATATAAAAATCAAGATTTCATTTTTCGAGGTGTATTATAACATGAGCGTTTATGTAATGCACTTTAATGAAGTCGATAGGACAAATTTGTCTGAGGTTGGGGGAAAAGGCGCTAATTTAGGGGAAATGAGCAAGGCGGGATTTCCTGTTCCTCAAGGATTTTGCATTACAACATCGGCGTACCGTGATTTTATTGCAGTAAGCCATGAGATGGGCAGATTTTTTGATTTGCTTGACCAGTTAAAACCTGATCAACCGGCTGAAATTAGCAAGATTGGAAAACTAATCAGGGACCATTTACTAACCATTTCCATATCTCAAACAATTAAATTCTCTATCCTTGATGCATGGAAAATAGTGGGGGAAGAAAAAGCCTATGCTGTTCGGTCCAGCGCTACAGCCGAAGATTTGCCGACTGCGTCTTTTGCCGGCCAGCAGGAAACTTATTTGAACTTACAGGGAATAGATCAACTTCTTCAAGCTGTGCGAAAATGCTGGAGTTCTTTATTTAACGACAGGGCAATTATCTACCGTATTAAAAACGGATTTGGTCATCGCTCGGTCTATTTGTCCATAGTAGTGCAGCAAATGGTATTTCCGGAGGTTTCCGGGCTTATGTTTACCGTGGATCCGGTCACCGGGCACAGGAATATTATTTCTATTGACGCCAGCTTCGGATTGGGTGAAGCTTTGGTCTCAGGAATTGTTTCCGCAGACTCTTATCAGGTTCGCGAGGGGCAGATTGTCAAAAAGCAAATCGCGGAAAAGAAAAAAGCTGTTTTTCCGGTCACAGAAGGGGGAACAGTCACCAGGGAGCTTACTCCTGAGCTTCAAAACAAGCAAGCCCTCTCTGATGACAAGATTTTGGAGCTGGCTCAAATAGGTCAAAGGATTGAAAAACACTATTGTTCGGAACAAGACATTGAGTGGTGTCTGGCAGGTGATAAGTTCTATATCTTACAAAGCCGTCCCATCACAACTCTTTATCCGATTCCTAAAGTATATGACAATAAACTTCACGTATTTTTATCTATTGCTCACCTGCAAATGATGACAGATGTCATAAAGCCTATGGGAATTTCTATTTTTCAAGGAATATTTCCCTTTGGAAAAGATTCCATAACTCTTCCCAATCAAATGATAGTGGAAGCGGGAGGCAGGCTTTTTTATGACGTCACCCCTATTTTGTACAGTAAGACTCTTCGGCGTTATTTTATATGGAGAATTGCTATTGTAGACGAACTAATGAGAGACGCCCTGGCAAAAATAGTATCAAGCGAGATCTTTCAACAGGAAGCAAAAGCAAACAAAGACACAACGAAACAGGTTTTTAAATTATTCAAACCAATGCTTCCACTCTATCTAAAGGGTATCCCGGTCATTGTTAACAATTTATTCTTTCTCGATCCCTCAGGCATCATTGAGCGAGCCACATCTCCTATGGAACAGGTAATCGATAATAATAGACGCGGTATCATGCAGGCCTCAGGGACAGAACGGATTAAAAGAGTTCAGGAAAGTATGGGGAAGTTGCTACAGGAACTTATTGGCAGCATGATGTACGTACCGTTGCCGTTCATTGTCCTGCCCATCGCCAGCCGTCTGACCAGACTATGGTTGGGTGAAGACCTTGATGTTGACACGCTAAATAAGTCCCTACCTGGTAACGTGACCAGTGAAATGGGATTAATGATTGGAGACTTGGCTGATACAGCAAGAAAATATCCTGAAGTGGTAGATTATCTAGAAAGGGCAGAAGACGATACATTCTATCAGGAGCTCAGTAAAGTAAAGGGAGGGGATATATTCAGGGCCGAGCTGGATAGGTTCATGAAGTTGTATGGAATGCGCTGCCCAGGTGAAATTGATATTTCAAATATCCGATGGAGGGAATCCCCTACCCTTCTTGTTCCATCCATTATAAACCATATTAAAAGCAATGCTCCTGGTGAACACCGAAACCGATTCAGACAGGGTAGGAAAGAAGCTCAGGAAGTCGTACAAAAAATACTGGAACGTATTAGTAATACCCCTGCAGGAAGCCTCAAAGAAAGACTAATGTCCAGACTTCTTTCCATTTACCGAAATTCTACAGGCTTACGTGAATTTCCTAAGTATGTCATTGTTCAGTTTTTTGATATATATCGCCAGGCTATCCTGGCAGAAGCACGAGTTTTACATCAAAGAGGAGTTCTGGAGAAGGGTGACGATGTATTTTATTTGTATCTCGATGAGCTGGTTGCATTGTTAGAAAATCGTTTTAGTGAGAACCCTATGCGGGTTATAGACTCCCGTAAAAGAGCCTATGATCAGTATCAAAAGATGACTCCTCCCAGGGTTATGACCAGTGAAGGAGAAGTTATTACGGGTGTGAGGAGCGATGTTGTGGCTCCAAAAGGTGCTTTAATCGGGACTCCTGTTTCCGCCGGAGTTGCAGAAGGATACGTAAAGGTTGTCCTCAAACCCGAAGCCGCAAAGTTGAACATAGGAGATGTTTTAGTAGCGCCTTTTACTGATCCGGGATGGACCCCACTGTTTTATTCAGTTGAGGCTCTAGTAGTAGAAGTTGGAGGTATAATGACACATGGATCTGTAATTGCGCGGGAATATGGCATTCCTGCTGTTGTCGGTATAGAAAATGCTACCAAAATCTTAAAAGACGGACAGTATATCCGTGTTGACGGCAACAGGGGTTTTGTACAGGTTCTGAAGTGAAAAGAAAGGTGAACCAGAGTTTTTAATTGAACACTCAGGGGGTGAATTGGTGAGTTTAATTGTACAGACATTGTACAGATAAAACCCTAACTTTTAAAGAAGTGAAGAGAAAAAAAATTCGAAAATCATTTGTAATAAGCTATATTATTCAACAATTGCATATGCAATATGTCCATGTTCAGGAGCATGATGTCCATCTCTCCGTCCCTGAAAATAACGTTTTTCGATATCTTCTGGACTCAAGTTCTCATGGAGACTCAATCCTAAACTTGCAATATCTTCGTCCAAAGTTGTAGGATTAAAACCCGTTATCATCTTTTCGCCTAGCTTTTGAAAAACTTCCTGCTTTTTTTGCATTTTTGGAGACGATTTATCGGGGATAAATGCGTCTGAATCGAAGTAATCGAAAATAACTGCACTGCCCTCAGAGGCAATATCGGTGATGGAACGAAGCGTCTGAAATACTTCTTCTCGAGTCAAATACATGGTAACGCCAAGCCAGCTAAAGAAGCTTTTAATATTTGGGTCATAAGCTGATGAGCGAGTGAGTGATGTTGCTAAGTTTTCCTTTGTGAAATCTATGGGAATGAAGTGTAAGTGCTTTGGACGCTCCCATCCCAACTCTGAAAGGCGAAGAAGCTTGAAGTTTTGTGTAGCTGGGTGGTCAACCTCGAACACTTCCAAACAATCCATCATCTCTGGACGTCGAAATGCAAAAGTATCCATCCCAGCTCCAAGGATTACATATTGCTTTACTCCCTGCCTGACAGCTTCCTCCAGGACATCTTCCGTATATCGAGCACGGCTGAGAACATTGGTTGCTTTCGTTAAAGATGAAAGGGCAATTATCCGATCTGAGGACACGATAGTATGCTCAGGATCGTTAAACTGTTTATCCTTCCTCAAACCTTGTTCAATCAATGCCAGCACTTCCTGTGGTATCAAGTGATAGGCCAGAAAGTCATCAAAGATTTTGGGAGTATCATACATTGAATGATATGCACGAATATATGCAGTTGTCATTGCAGAAAGGCTAGCCTGGTCCTCTTTCATCTGAGTCTCTTCCTTTATACAGTAGTTTTCATAACTTGAAATCTGATATTTTAAGAGAAATATATCAATTAAGTGGTCAAGGTTAAAAGGTAGGAGGTTAAGATTTAATAAACTACCATTTTAGCTTTAACGGTCTGAGTGATATTTTGGTCTGAGTGATTGTTTTTCCATTATCCTCTTGTCTCAAAGCAATTTTTGATGTAGAATTGAAGTCTGTAATAATTCTGTAACTTTAGTTCATAGCAAAAACCGATGTAACAAAGATTAGATAATCTTTTATTCGTAAAATAATATAATATCTACTAGTCTCTTTACTGATTTATCACATAATTGGTTGGGCAAAAAGTCCAAGTTTAGATTAATGTGACTTTAGTAACAGATGATTGAGATATTACTACAGAATCTGAAAATATCCTAACCATAAACTGTACATTAACTTTGAAAATAAAACTAGTGGGGGAAATAAATGAAAAATAAGGGGAAGCTATGTTCAATAGTTTTAGCTTCAGTATTCCTGACTTCTGTTTTTTTGATTTCAATCTCAGCTGCAACTTCAGCGGTTCAAGTTACGAAAATTGGCACCGGATACGATCCTGCTATTTATGGTAACAGGATAGTATGGACAAATGGGGTTGTTATTCATCTATACGATCTGACAAATAAAACAGACACTACGGTTAGCTCTTCAGGGGCATCATCTCCTGATATTTACGACAATAAATTAGTGTGGCGTGATGAAAGCAGTGGAATACCAAGGCTTGTTGTGTACGATATACCAACAGCCACAAAAAGTTACATCACGCAGAATGTAGACCAATATAGCAAACCTGCTATTTACGGCAACAGAATTGTCTGGAGTACAAATGATAGTGTGTATCTGATGGACATATCTACATCCAAACAAACTAAAATCGGAAACGGTAGTAATCCCGATATATACGACACAAAAGTGGTGTATTACTCTTATTCAGAAGACCCAAAAGCGGATATGGCTATCAGAATGTATGATATCAATACGAAGAAAAAAATAACTGTCACTTCATCTGGAGATCCAAACATACCGCGTATATGGGGTAACAAAATTATCTGGGCTGACACATATAATCATCAGGGATATATTGCGATGTATGATATGTCAACAAAGAAAACTATAGACGTCACACATCCACTTGACACCGATCCACATGGAAATGAGTATGGCGCTAGTACAGGGACACACATTGCCATACAAAATAATAAAATTGTATATAATAAATGCGTTGATGATTATGAAGGCAAACCTGGAGTATATGTGTATAACATATCTACAGGACAAAGCACACTAGTATATAAGTATCCTGAAGAAGTTTATACGACACCAGAAGTATACAACAAGACTGTTGTGTGGGGAATAGACAAGAACTATGTTAATAGTGCGGATAACAATGATATCTATTTATGCAACCTTGAAAACTAACCAAAAAAACGATAGCAACTAATGGGAGTGGTGAATATTCACCACAACATTTTAGTGAAAAACATCTGAATTTTTAGATTCGGCGATGATAAAAATCAGATATTCTACAATTTCTACTTTGTTGTTTGTATAAACCAAGCTACTTCAATTCAATTGTCCAGTTTGAATATTTCCCATGCGTAATACTGGAATTTGGCCTAGTTTCTCAGATTTGGCAGATGTACTATATTCTACGCGAAATGTTAAATTTCCTATTTTCACCCATTTTCAGTCATCTGGCAACTTGGGGAATTCGGCTAGTTCATCTTCAGTAAAAGATTTAATCGTTTTCACTTTTATGCCGCCAGAACCTCATTTAATTATATATTCAAACTTTACCGAAAATTTCTCCGAGCCTTTTGTTATCAGTCTTGAAGTACTTTTAAGATGTCAGTTGATTAAATAATTGTCTACTTGCGTCTTTCAGAGATGTAATCAAAATTTAAACCATACAAAGCACATATATCTGTAATAAGAAAAAACGAAATAAAAACATCTCGAAGATATAGCAAAATAGTATTCATTGTGAGATCTTCACGCAATAATTTAATGAGCACAGATTTAATGGGCGCAAATATATAAATAAGTTAAAACCGTTCAAAAAAGATAGACTGACTTCAGTATTACCTATGACTCTTACCCAGACTACCAGCCTCCTCTCCATCAATACTCCTTTCCCCAAGAAACAGGGCATTGACAAAAAGGAGTGTTTCTATAGTGATCTGGTTATACCGCCTTGCTTTCCAACTCTTTAATTTCTTTTTCAACTCTGGAACACTCATATTTGAGTTTTAGAAGCTTCTTATGCAGTTCTTCTTTTTTTAATCTGGATTTATCCCGATTCTCCCAGAAAATGACCGCTAATTCCGAGTGAGTTTCTCCATCTATATGTACCACCATATAAAGCATGGACTATTCTGAATATATAGGCAATGAATTTATCCATTTATTTTTATAAAGTGGATTGAATAACCCAGGTTACCAGCAAAAACTCGACGATTAAAATCTGTATAGCATCTATGCATTTTGACGAGTTGGATAAGTAAATTATGAGCTTAGCTTGAAAAAATACAAAGTGTCAGGAAGAACATTTATCCAATTTGCGGGAATGAATTTCACCAGTCTTTCATCCAACCATTATTAATTTCCATATTCACGCCGCCAGAGCCTCATTCAATTCACTAATAACCAGATTCATCTCGTCCCCAAAAAACTGGTATATTCTGCCGCGCCCGCCAAGAGCATCAAAAGGAGTATAGTCGAGGTCATCTATTTCCAGATGGAAGCTAGTTGCAATAGTACACAAAAGGCAATGGGTCATTGTTAAGGTATCTTAGCTTGCTTGTAGCATATCCGGATGATTGTTCCTCAACAACGGTTAATCGGTTACCTTCTTCGTCTTTTTTTGCTTCAATAATCACAGCGGGCTTTTTTCAACAAATAATACATAATCTGCAGGTCCTAAATCAGTTAAATATTCTTTAACAGCAATTCCCCTGGAAGCACTCCAACCGATTTTGCTCTTTTCCTATACTATCCAGCCAGAGCCATTTAATTTCCTATCTATATCATTTCTGGCCTTCTGCTCCGGAGTCTGATTATTACTCACATGTTTTTACCCATCGAGGTTGATTTTCGTCCTTCTTTTATTAAATTGGATTTATCATTCTAATTAAGGTTACAGACTCCTGATTAATACCAATATTTTTCTATATTTTGCTAAACCCTGATCAAAATACTAATTAAATACATTTTTAAACACTATAATTCGAATTCTTCAGCAGTAAAAACATTAGCAAGCATGAAACCTTAATCCCAATTAAATAATCAAATAAGTAATCAAAAATCCGATTACTATTCCCTCTATATAAGCAATCGAATTTTCTTTTACATCTTCTATTATAAACACCACTATTAACGGAACTATTGGGAAAAGCTGGATGATTAGTGACACATATGCAATTGTGGTGTAATTTGTATTGTAAATCATAGGCAGAAAACGTGTTATATGAGCTGTTGTCTGTATATTAGTAATTATTAGCCGATCGTTATAGAAAATTAAATTACTGATCATCACGTTCTGGCAGTGAAGAGGCAAAAAATGGCTGGCGTAAAGATTATATGGCTTGGGCATTCGGCTTTTTTGTTCGAAGCCGAACAGAAATTGTTGATTGACCCTTTTATTTCAGGGAACCCACTGGCTCCATGCAGCCCTGATAAACTGAACCCTGATATAATAGCCGTAACTCACGGGCACCGTGACCACCTTGGAGATGCGATAGAAATAGGAAAACGGACCGGATGCCGGATAATTTCTGTTCATGAGGTTGCAAACTATATCAAATCAAAAGGAGTTTTTGCCGAGGGCATGGGCAAGGGCGGTACAATTTATGTGGAGAGTATAAAGCTAACCATGACTGAAGCCCTCCATTCCTCCTCAATCGATGCCTCAGGCTTCAGCTTTGACGGCGGCTCCCCTGCAGGCTTCATTATACAAATCAATGGCCATTCCATCTATCATGCTGGAGACACCGGAGTTTTCGGGGACATGAAGCTCATAGGCGAACTCTACAAACCTGAAGTAGCCCTATTGCCCATAGGAGACCGATTTACAATGGGAATAAAAGAAGCTACAAAAGCCGTAGAGCTCATCCAGCCCCAAATCGTAATCCCTATGCACTATAGCACCTTTGATGTAATCAGCCAGGATCCTGAAGAGTTCAAAAGAGCTGTAGAAGCAAAAGTCGATACAAAAGTCGTTATCATGAAGCCCGGAGAATCTGTAAAGCTTTAATTTAAGCCTTTGTTTCTAAGGTTCTGGTCCATCCTGTTTAAAAATAAAAAATAAAAGAAAGCAAGTAAATCTGGATTTTTCAGATATCTTCTTATTAGATTCTTCTTTTCATAAATCTAATTTTTAATATCCGGTTTTCAGATTCCAAGCTTTTTTCTCTTTTCCATGATGTGCTGTTCTATCCCATCAACGGCTTTTACCGCATCTTTTTCCACATTCATGATCCCGCCTGTAACTTCCCGACAGTCTTCGGTAAGCAATTTGACCAGATTCGGGGCGCCTGTAATTGTTGGGACAGGGTTCACATAGGTATAGAGTCCGAGGGCCAAAGCAAAGATGGCATCTATTGTGGCTTTCTGTTCCATATACTCAGGGGCCGCGGCAGCAACAGGGAGGTCAGGAACCGGAACTCCTCCGAGAGCTCCAGAGACAGCTCCAAGAAGGTCGGCAAGCCTGCCCGTGTCAGTGCAGGTCCCATAGCTGAGCACTGGAGGGATGCCTAGGGCATTACATACGGCTTTTAAGCCGTCTCCTGCAAATTCTCTGGCTTCAGGAGTACAAAGACCTGCCACCTGCATGGCACCGTTCCCGCAACCGAGGGACAGAACAAGGATATTTCTTTTGATCAGCTCTTTTACCACGGCAACGCTGTGTACATCCTGCCCGTAGTCCCTCAAGGTAGTACAGGACACCATCCCCACAATTCCTTTAATTGCTCCGTTTTTTATAGCATCAAGGAGAGGGTCAAGACTGCCTCCCAGAGCTGCAAGAATGCTTTCGTTTGAAAAACCTACCACGGCTTCTTTCATAGGGAGTTTCGAGATGGATTCTACCGAGCTTTTCCGTATTTTGAAATTTTCAATCGCCATATCCAGGAGTTGCGCTGCCTGCTTTTCGGCTTCGGCAGGGTTATAGTTCAGGCGTTCCCCTATGCCTTCGAAGGCCACAAGCTCACTTACAGGCATGAGTTTAAAATTGTATTTTTCGGCATAAAGAGGAGCAACCGGGAGGGAACAGTTCATATCTGCTGCGAAGAGATCCACGCTTCCGCTTGCAAGCACAGCTTCCTGGGAAATCCAGTTGCCTGTAAATCCGTAGAAAGCATCGTCTTCTTCCCACCTCTGGATCATTTCCTGCCCTGTTTCAATGCTGGCAATAACCCTCAGTCCCTTTGCGCCTGCAGCTTTTGCTTTTTCTTGCCATTCAGGCTTTCGGGCAAGCTGGACCATAGCAAAGCCGAGGAATGGTTCATGTCCATTCGGGAGTGCGTTTACGTACTCAGGATCAAGTACCCCGAGGTCTACTCTCATGGTATGAGGCCTGGGAATTCCAAAAAGGATGTCTTGGCAATATTCGTTTACAATCTGGCTCTGGTATGCCATCGCAACTCCCAGGCGCATGGCTTTCAAGGCAAGACTCGCATAGTACCCGTCCACGTTTGTCAGACATGAGCTTGTGGAAAGCATCATCTCCCCGTAGATTCCACCTGGGAATATGTCCAGTGCTCTCCACTTTTCTTTTCTTTCGGGAGGGGCAAGGAACTCAATAATCTGGCTTGGTTCATAGGCAGGTTTGTTAAACTCCTTTTCTACAAACTCACAAAGACGAAGAGCAACTTCTGAATCTGATCCTTCGGTTTTGAGCCCCAGTCGGCTTGCAAACGTCCTTAACTTTTCAGGTTCCTTTATCGTGTAAGGAGTGTTGCCTCTGGCAGTTTCTCTCAAAGTCCTGATGGTCTGGTCAGTATGATAGTGATAAGTCGAAGCTCCCATCACATTTCTGAGAAGCATCATCCTCATTGCCATACCATCAGCAGTGATTCCGCATACTCCTCTTTTGTCTTTTGCGGCATCCGAACGACAGGGACCGTTGGAACATAGGTCGCAGCGTACTCCTCCCATACAGAACGTACATCTTTTATCTGGATTTCCTCCCAGCCCCTGGGCTTCGTAGCGATCCCAGACATTTGTCATCCCGTCTTTTTTTATCCGCTCGTACATATTCAGAACGGATTCATGATAAGAAATCCTTTCTTTGTCCATTGTAATCATTTCCCCACTATGAATTTTCTTTTCCTGCTCCTCTAAAGCACCAAAAAGAATCTTTTCGGTATTTTTACTGTCTGAATTTTTTAATGAGTAAACAGCAGTATGCAGGTTTGTGTGACTTTAATTATAATTAGTGCAGAAGATATTTACTTTTTAGGACTCAACACTCTGAGAAATAAAAAAGTACATATTATGAACTATTATGAACTCATTTCGAAACTCGGAATTACGTCTTTAAATCTCTAATTTTGAATAGTCAGTAGAGTCTTCTGGACAAAAGATGCAGAAATCAAATATAACATAAAAACTAATTATAATATAAAAGTTATATTAATTACTGGTATGCTTTCTTTAGAACTTAGTTCTCTATTGTTTACCTATACGATTTTATATAATTAATACTATGACATCGAAATAACCATGACTACAAATGTAAAAACGATTCCATTAGCATTTGGAAGCGGGATTTTGGAACTGAATATACCTGAAAAAAACATATCCAGTATTATCTTGCCTTCAGAGTCTGAAATAAAGGAAGAAGGAGCTTTCCTTATTAAAAAAGCACTTCAAAATCCCATAAAAAGCAAAAGGCTTTCTGAGATTGTAAACCCGGATTCAAGAATTGCAATTATCGTAAGCGATGTTACACGGCCAACTCCTACTGCAAAGCTTCTTCCACCTCTGCTTGAAGAACTTTATCTAGGCGGAGCAAAAAATGAGAATATTACTATTGTTTTTGCCCTTGGCCTTCACCGTTTACAGACTGAAGAAGAGTGTCGCCAACTTGTAGGAGAAGAAATATTTAAAAAAATAAGATGCGTTCAACACAATAGGAAAAGATGCAAACTTCTTGGGGAGACAAGTTTTGGAACGCCTGTAGAAGTCTTCGAAGAAGTAGCTGACTCCGACGTTATCATAAGCACAGGCACACTGGAATTTCACTATTATGCGGGATATGGAGGGGGAGGCAAGTCCATTCTTCCAGGGGTAAGTTCGGAAAAATCTATTCTTTCATTCCATAGCTTTTATAGCAAACTCTTTGAAGGAGACCCTCTCTCAGGTAGAGCCGACAGTCCGGCAAGGAAGAATATTGAGGAGGCTGCAAGGATTGCAGGACTTGATTTTATCCTGAACGTTGTGCTTGACAGCAAAAAAGAGATTGTAGCTGCTGTTGCAGGCGATTTAATCGAGGCACACAGAAAAGGTGCAAAGTATGTTGATGCTATATATAAAGTACCCGTAGAGCCTGCAGATGCCGTAGTTGTCTCATGTGGGGGTTTTCCAAAGGACATCAATCTTTACCAAGCAACAAAATCCCTTGAAAATGCCACCAATGCTGTAAAAAGAGGGGGTTCAATTATTCTTGTAGCCGAATGTGCCGAGGGAATAGGAAACAAAGTTTACGAGTGCTGGAACAAGGAATGCAGGGCTCCTGAAGATGCAGTCAAACGTTTCAAGAATTGTTTTGAGTTCGGTGGACATAAAGCTGCTATTGTTGGAAGGGCTGCAAAAGAATTCAAACTTTATCTGGTATCAAAGCTCCCAGAAACGGAAGGTAGAAATGCTTTCTTTACACCAGCAAAAAGTATAGATGAGGCTCTTGAAAAGATTCTTTCAGAAAATCCTGACGCTAAAATTCATGTTATGCCTAATGGTGGGTGGACTTTACCTGCAAAGCGATGAAAAAACTATAAATAAAAAGATGAAGATGTAGCTGCCTTTAAAATTACTTTATAGCTCTTTTTATACTTGTTTATTCTTATTATTTTACAATAAAAGAAAAACGGTATTAAGATAAAACATCGGCATAAACATGACTGCAAACACAAAAAAAATACCACTTGCTTTCGGAAGCACGGGAATTGAGTTTGAAATACCTGAAAAAAATATCGCCAGTGTTATTTTACCTTCGGAACTTAAAACAAAAGAAAAGCCTTCTTTTTTAATCAAACAGGCACTTGAAAATCCGATAAAAAGTAAAAGGCTTTCTGAAATTGCAAACCCTGATTCGAAGGTTGCAATCGTAGTTAGTGATGTTACGCGGCCAACTCCTACTGCAAAGCTTCTTCCACCTCTGCTTGAAGAACTTTATCTGGGCGGAGTAAAAAATGAGAATATTACTATTGTTTTTGCCCTTGGCCTTCACCGTTTACAGACTGAAGAAGAGTGTCGCCAGCTTGTAGGAGAAGAAATATTTGAAAAAATAAGGTGCGTTCAGCATGAAAGGAAAAGGTGCAAGCTTCTTGGAGAGACAAGTTTTGGAACGCCTGTAGAAGTTTTCGACGAAGTAGCTAACTCCGATGTTATCATAAGCACAGGCGCTCTGGAATTTCATTATTATGCAGGATATGGAGGAGGGGGGAAGTCTATCCTTCCAGGAGTCAGCTCGGAAAAATCTATTCTTTCTTATCATGGCTTTTATAGTAAATTGTTTGAAGGGGAACCTCTTTCGGGCAGAGCTGATAATCCGGCAAGAAAGAATATTGAGGAAGCTGCCAAGATTGCAGGTCTTGATTTTATCCTTAATGTTGTGCTTAACAGCAAAAAAGAGATTGTAGCTGCCGTTGCCGGGGATTTCATAGAGGCCCACAGGAAAGGAAACGAGATTGTAGATTCTATGTATAAGGTGCCTGTAGAACCTGCAGATGCAGTAATAGTCTCCTGTGGAGGCTTTCCAAAAGATATCAACCTTTTCCAAGCAACAAAATCCCTTGAAAATGCAGTTTTTGCCGTAAAAAAAGGAGGCTCAATAGTGCTTGTGGCCGAATGTACTGAAGGAATTGGGGATAAGGTCTATGAGCGCTGGAGTATAGAATGCAAAACTCCTGAGGAGGCAATACAAAAATTCAGAAAATGTTTTGAATTCGGCGGGCATAAAGCTGCTACTGTTGGAAAAGCCGCAAAAAACTTCAAACTTTACCTGGTCTCAAAGCTTCCAGAAACTAAAAGCAGAAACGCTTTCTTTATTCCTGTAAGAAACATAGAAGAAGCACTTGAAAAGATTCTTTCCGGAAATCCGGATGCTAAAATTCACATTATGCCTAATGGGGGATGGACTTTACCTGTAAAGCGGTAAAAAGGTACTATATTAAAATATGAAGGTTTAAACTGCCTTTAAAATTGTCTTATAGTTCTTTTTATACTTGTCTATCCTTTTTATTATAAAATAATAGGGAAAAAATAGTTCCGTTCCAAAAATCTCAGAATAAGTGTGTAAATATATGGATGATGAACAAAAGTCTGCTTTCTTATCTTCTTTTATATTTCAGGTGAATATTGATATACTAATCTCATTACACTCTAAAATTCTTATTTATTTCAGTATATCCCTCTTATAATTTTTTTGCAACGGAACTGATATAAATGAGCAACTTCCTTAGTTTTTTAGGCGATAAATATGAGTAAAACTAAAAAAATTTCTATCTTTATCATTTTTCTTTTTCTCGTTGTACTTGCAGGAGTATTTTTAAAATTGCCAATTTTTACGCCATCATTAGCCGGTGAAAAACAATCAGATGTAGTAGCTGGTTTAGTAATTCAATTTAGAGATGGAACTACTGAACTGGAAGCAAAAACTATTCTTAATAATTACAGCCTGCCCACATACAAGCTCGATTATAATATCTATGACACGCCAGGATACTACGTAATGATAGATAAAACGAATGACATAAGAGATGAGTTGAGAAAAGGGACAGATTGGACTGATCCTGTGTTCCCTGATATAGACAAAGGAAATTATTATATAATTACAGTAACTGGACAAGCTACTCAGGATAAAAATTTCCTTGCGATATTGGAGAAAAATAATCTTCAGCTGAAGAGAATCGTATGGTGTCACGTTCATTTTGGAGAACGTCCGATGAGTGGGATTTCGAAGGAACGCGCAAATGAATTAAAGCGTGAACTTGAAATGAACGATAAAGTTTTCTTAGTAGAGTTCGAAACTATTTTCTCATAGACGATAAATTCAATACCTTAACTTCATTTTTATAATAGTATGGCAATGATCCGCTCTTTTTTAAGCCTCAAAGGTTTTTTATTTTTTAAATATTCTTGAGGTTAGAAGCGAAGACCACGTTGCAAAAATTTCAGAAGAAGCATGCAAATATATGTATAATGAAAAAAATTCTGCTTTCTTATCTTCCTTTCCATTTCAAGCGAATATTGATGCACTTATCTCATAATTTTTTAACAATGGAACCAGCAGCTATAAAAGAGGATAGCTATAGTTAACAAATAAAGAAAACAATTACGAAAACAAGCATCGAAAAAAGGTCAAATGAAGTGCCAAATATGATTGCAAACACACAAACAATATCATTAGCTTTTGGAAGCATGGCACTTGAGCTGGATATTCCGGAAAGGAATGTATCCAGCATTATTCTGCCTTCAGAACCTGAAAAAAAGGAAGATCCTACTTCTTTGATTAAAAAAGCGCTTGAAAATCCCATAAAAAGTAAAAGACTTTCTGAAATTGTAAATCCAGACTCAAGCATTGTAATTATCGTAAGCGATGTTACGCGGCCGACACCTACTGCAAAGCTTCTTCCGCATCTGCTTGAAGAACTTTATCTTGGAGGGGCAAAGGACGAAAATATCACTATTGTTTTTGCTCTTGGGCTCCATAGGAACCAGACTGAAGAGGAATCCAGAAAACTGGTAGGTGAGCAGATTTATGAAAAAATCCGCTGCATACAGCACGATACCCGCAGATGCAGACGTATTGGCATAACTTCCCGTGGAACCCCAATTGAGATCTTTGAAGATATCCTGGATGCCGATGTTATTATAGGAACTGGAAGCATTGAATTCCATTACTACGCAGGGTACAGTGGGGGAGCAAAGTCAGTGCTACCTGGTGTAAGCTCAAAAGAAACAGTTATCACAAACCATAAAATGATGATTGATGAAAAAGCTGTTTCCGGAAGGGTTGACGGCCCTGTCAGGCAAGATATGGAAGAAGCAGCAAAAATTTTCGGTCTTGATTTTATCCTGAACGTTGTACTTGACAGCAAAAAAGAGATAGTTGCTGCTGTTGCCGGAGATTTCATAGAGGCTCACAGGAAAGGCGTGGAAGTTGTGGATTCCATGTATAAAGTACCTGTAGAGCCCGCCGATGCAGTAATAGTTTCCTGCGGAGGTTTTCCAAAAGATATCAACCTTTTTCAGGCAAATAAAGCGCTTGACAACGCGACTCAGGCCGTGAAAGAAGGAGGCTCCATTATCCTTGTAGCTGAATGCGCCGAGGGGATT